>TARA_R110002033_G_scaffold125308_1_pt1 | contig 145206 bp, 143 predicted proteins | sample TARA_R110002033 | Tara Oceans TARA_R110002033 (sample SAMEA4397051) | marine metagenome | biome: Polar Biome; feature: [SRF] surface water layer (ENVO:00010504); material: water (ENVO:00002006), including particulate matter (ENVO:01000060) such as... | depth 5 m | reverse complement strand
AGACCCCCAGTAATTGGAATGTCCAACTATTGGGGGTCAGTTCATTACTCGGGCTTTTTTATGTCATTTACTTGGCTTTAATAAATAGACTTAAAGCGTTGCTAATGCTGTATTGAAGGTTGTGCTAGGACGCATGATCTTAGCGACTTCAGTTAGGTCCATGTGGTAGTAACCAGGTAGGCCAGAAGGTTTGCCTTGTACTGCTGCTAGTTCAGCAACAATCTTGTCTTCGTTGTCTGCTAACTGTTTTGCAAGAGGCGCGAATTTCGCCGCTAATGTTGCATCTTCAGTTTGTGCAGCAAGTTCTTGAGACCAGTAAAGCGCTAGGTAGAAATGGCTGCCACGGTTATCGATTTCGCCAACTTTACGAGAAGGAGACTTGTTAGTGTCTAGTAATTTGCCTGTTGCTTTATCTAAGCACTTAGCAAGAACTTTTGCTTTCTCGTTGTTGTGCTTGATACCAAGTTCTTCGAAAGATACCGCTACTGCAAGGAATTCACCTAAAGAGTCCCAACGAAGGTAGTTTTCTTCCATAAGCTGTTGTACGTGCTTAGGAGCAGAACCGCCTGCGCCAGTTTCATACATGCCGCCGCCGTTTAGCATTGGTACGATAGACAGCATTTTCGCAGACGTGCCTAATTCCAAGATTGGGAACAAGTCAGTCAGGTAGTCACGTAGAATGTTGCCTGTTACTGAAATAGTGTCTTTTCCACGAATAATGCGTTCCATAGAGAAACGGATTGCTTCGTTGTAAGACATGATGCGAATGTCTAGACCGCTTGTATCATGGTCTTTTAGGTAAGCTTCTACTTTTTTACGAAGTTCGTTATCGTGTGCACGTTCGTCTTCTAGCCAAAACACAGCAGGAGTGTCAGATTGGCGAGCTCGAGTTACGCCTAATTTCACCCAATCACGGATTGGCGCGTCTTTAGTTTGGCATGCACGCCAGATGTCACCTTTTTCGACATTGTGCTGCATTAGAACTTTGCCGTTTGCATCTACAACACGCATTACACCATCGGCTTTTATTTCGAACGTTTTGTCGTGAGAACCGTATTCTTCTGCTTTTTGTGCCATTAGGCCAACGTTTGGCACAGTACCCATTGTTACTGGATTGAATGCACCATTGGTTTTACAGAAGTTGATAGTTTCTTGGTAAATACGAGCGTAAGTGCTGTCTGGAATAACGGCTTTAGCATCGTGTGCTTTGCCATCACGGCCCCACATTTTACCAGAGTTACGTATCATCGCTGGCATAGAGGCATCAACGATTACGTCACTTGGTACGTGCAAGTTAGTGATGCCTTTGTCAGAGTCAACCATCGCTAGTTCAGGGCGTGTTTTATAAACGTCTTGAATGGCTTGTTTGATCTCTTCTTGTTTCGCTTCAGGAAGGCTTTGAATTTTGTCGTAAACGCTACCTAAACCGTTGTTTGGGTTAACGCCGATTTCTTTGAAAAGCTCGCCGTATTTTTCGAAAACGTCTTTGTAGAAAACGGTTACCGCATGACCAAATACGATTGGGTGAGAGACTTTCATCATGGTTGCTTTTAAGTGCACAGACCACATGATGTTGTCTTCTTTTGCTTCTTGTAATGTTGCTTCAAAGAAAGCGCGAAGCTTTTTGGTGCTGATGTTCATGCTGTCGATGATTTCGCCAGCAAGAAGAGGAAGTGACTTTTTCACTTCAACGGAGCCGTCTGCGCCAACAAATTCTAGACGAACTGTTTGCGCTGTATCCATAGTGACGGACTGCTCAGAAGAGTAGAAATCACCGTCACGCATGTAATCAGCGTGTGAAATTGATGTTTTGCTCCATTTGCCCATTGAGTGTGGGTTTTTGCGAGCGAAGCCTTTAACTGCTGCAGGTGCGCGACGATCAGAGTTGCCTTGACGTAGTACAGGGTTTACTGCACTACCAAGAACTTTAGAGTAACGGGCTTGAATGTCTTTTTCTTCGTCTGTTTGTGGGTTTTCTGGATATTCAGGAAGACCGTAACCTTCAGCATTCAACTCTTTAATTGCTGCGTTCAGCTGTGGCAAAGAAGCGCTGATGTTAGGTAGCTTAACAATGTTTGCTTCAGGGTCTGCGGTTAGGTCACCTAGGAATTTTAGGCCGTCTTCAGCTTGTTTGTCTGCCGGAAGTAGGTCTGCAAAAGCAGAAATAATGCGACTAGCCAAAGATATGTCTGTCAGTTTTAATTCGATGTCTGCTTCTTTGGCGAAAGCGCCAAAGATAGGAAGTAGAGACGCGGTTGCCAGAGCTGGCGCCTCATCAGTAAATGTATAGTAAATGGTTTGTTTCGTTGACATGTAATTCCCCTAAAATTTCAGGCATTAGCCTATTGAATCGAAGATGACTTTTAGCCGCCATTCCCTAATTTAAACTGCTCTTACAGGTTAACCCGCACAGGTTAAAAATTTGTACGATATACTACATAAAAAAACAACGTAGAGATATTGGCTCTCAGATATAGTGGAAATTGATTTCAATTATTCGCTGAGGCTTTTGCTCAACCACTTTGATTGCCAACCGCCCGTTAAAGGTTATTTATTAGGCATAAAAAAAGACCCAGTGGGTCTTTTAAGCATTAATGACGTGACTCTAGTGCATTCAATAATGCTTTTCGTTTAAAAATCAAATGCCAGCGTTTACCGCCTAGTTGTCGCCATAGCATGGCAGCACGAATTCCAGACATTAGAATGGCTCTAACTTGGTTAGCAACTTGTGGTTGCTGTAAAAAACGACTGTCGCCATGTACTTGAATACGAAAGGATAACTTGCTCAAGGTGTCTTGATACATGCCTGAAATCGACGCCAACATGTTTTCGTGTAGAACGCTCTCGTAATGGGCTTTTTTCTGCTCGATTTGAGCGATTTTTTGCCCAATAGTGGACAGCATCTCTGGTGTCTTAGCCAGTTTGTTTTCTAGATGAATTAAGCTAAGTGCATATCTAAGAGTGTCAGGGTTTACACTGCTGCGTTCTTTGCCTAAGGCTTGTCGAGAGATTTTTCTTCCTAGGGCAAGATTGGTTGAGCAATCCCATTGGCCACCATAAATATCTTCAGTAGAGGCTGCGTTAACCATTAATAGGCTTTCTAGTAATGGTTGTAGGCTGGCATTATCCACCTGACCTGTTTTCGCTAAAATCGACACCAATTCTGCCGCTTGAAATATGGCGGACAGGGCGATGGTTTGCTCTTTCTCTCTACTACTCACGCTTTCTCTCTCAATAATTACTTGTTAAAGGCGACGTTAATTATGCCGCCACCAAGACAAACTTCATCTAGATAAAACACCACGGATTGGCCAGGAGTGACTGCTCGTTGAGGTTCTACAAAGGATACTTCAACACGGCCATCGGCTAATTCATTGATGGTACACTCTTGATCTGGTTGGCGATAACGGCATTTTGCTTTGCACGTTAGCGGAAAAGCTGGTTTTTTTCTTGCAACCCAATCGAAGTTATCGGCAATTAAATGCGTTTTAAATAACGACTCGTGTTGTCCGCCTTGCGTTACGATTAAAACATTGCGCTCTAGGTCTTTCTCAACTACATACCATGGATCGTCGGAGTATTTAGCTAGACCGCCAATGCCCAAACCTTGGCGTTGGCCAATAGTGTGATACATCAAACCGTGGTGACGAGCAATTTTGTCGCCCTCAAGGGTTTCTATGTCGCCCGGTTGAGCGGGTAAGTACTGCTCTAAGAAATCTTTGAAGCGACGTTCGCCGATAAAGCAAATACCGGTGCTGTCTTTTTTGTTGTGAGTGACTAAGCCAAACTCTTCTGCTAAGCGGCGCACTTCTGGTTTTTCTAGTTCACCAACAGGGAAAAGTGTCTTGGCAATTTCGTCTTTGCCAACCGCGTACAAAAAGTAGCTTTGGTCTTTATTGCCGTCTAAACCTTTTAGCAGCAGCGGCTCGCCGTCTTTTTCTCCACGACGAACATAATGTCCAGTGGCAATATAGTCGGCATTTAATGCCATGGCGTACTCTAGAAACGCTTTGAATTTAATTTCTTTATTACACAGGATGTCTGGATTTGGCGTGCGACCAGCTTTGTATTCAGCAAGGAAGTGCTCGAAGACATTGTCCCAGTATTCTGCCGCAAAGTTAGCTGTATGCAGTTTTATGCCTAGTTTATCGGATACCGCTTGAGCATCAGCAAGGTCGTCTTTTGCTGTGCAATACTCTGTACCATCGTCTTCGTCCCAGTTCTTCATGAATAGGCCTTCAACCTGATAACCCTGTTGCATCAGAATAAGTGCTGATACGGAGGAGTCGACACCGCCAGACATGCCCACAATGACTTTTTTATCGTGATTGGCTGGTTGATCTGTTAGGTAGTGGCTTTCTTTCATGACCGGTTTTTTCTCGACTGTTAATTTAGTAATACGAAGAGGCATGGCCTCAGTGAATTTGATTGCACATTGTACTTCATTTTTGAGTGCTCGGCACAGGCGACAAGTACTGATCTGACAAGAATGATAAGGAAATAATGGGGTTGTTTTGCGAATCTTCAATGCAGGCTTTAATTAATGGGCTGCGATGAGGTAGTGCCATGATTTCTTCGTAGGTTAACCAGTGGCTAGATACGATATCTTTATCGAGTGGCTCGTTGGTTTCACTAACGGGTTTGCATAAAAAACATAGGCGATGATAAGTGTCCGCGCCTTTATAGGGGGTAAAAGTATACATGCCAAGTAAGCCAATAGGCTTAACTATCCAGCCAGATTCTTCTTTTGTTTCTCGAATCACCGCTTCTATGGCGCTTTCGTTATTTTCTATGTGGCCGGCTGGTTGATTTAGGACGAGTATTCCGTCTTGCCACTCCTTCACCATGAGATATTTTGTTTTCTTTGGATCCGGGTTGTCTTTTTTGACCAGTGCTGCGACGGTTAGGTGAGGCAGCCTTTCTCTTTCTTTGCTCTTCAAACTGATTAACCTCTTTTAGTAAATTGTCGGTTGGTTCTATGTAGTTCCATTGGCCTACTTTTGTATTTTCTAGAGTATAAGGACCAATGGCATAACGAATTAATCTAAGCGTTGGGAAACCGACTGCGGCTGTCATTCGTCGAACTTGTCGATTTTTACCTTCGCGGATTTGCAGTGATAGCCAGCTAGTAGGGATGTTTTCCCTATGGCGAACCGGAGGAACTCTTTCCCAAACGTCTGGTTCTGCCATACGTTCAGCTTGTGCAGGCTTGGTGAGGCCGTCTTTTAGCTCAACGCCTTGTCTTAGTTTTTCTAAAGCTTCGGGCGAAATCTCGCCTTCGACCTGAACCCAATAGGTTTTGGGTAATTTAAAATCTGGCGATGCTATGACGTGCTGTAAAGCGCCTTGATCAGTTAGAAGTAAAAGGCCTTCAGAATCAAAGTCTAATCTACCTGCAGGGTAAAACTCAGGTATTTCAATGTATTGCGCAAGAGTGGACTTATCGCCTTCTGCAGAAAATTGGCTGAGTACTCGAAAAGGCTTATTAAATAAAATTAAGTTAGAGGGCATGAGTTCAATATATGATTGGGAAGAAAGGAAGGAGTCAAAAAATAGAATAAAAGGGCACTTATCTTACTCCTCAAGATGAGGAGTAAGATAACAAATTCGCTTTAGGATAGCGATGATGTTTCTTTTTATGCTAGTTGAGTGTTTTTATCGCTGGAATGAGCGTCCTCTTGTTTAGCTTCCTGTTTAGTCTCTTGTTTAGGTATTGTTGGATTGATTTCAATCGCATGCAGGCCTCTTTCTCCTGGTTCAACGTCAAACGTTACCGCTTGACCTGCTTTTAGCGTTTTGTAGCCTTCGATATTGATGGCTGAATAATGAATAAATAAATCTTCATTAAAATCTTCCGACACAATAAAACCATAGCCTTTTGCGTTGTTAAACCACTTCACTGATCCGTGATGCATGAGTCACTCCTTATCCACTCAGTCGATGTTTGCTTATATCATCAAAAATGAGTAATGATGACGATAAGCGCGTTAAAAAACATAGCTCGGATAGCGTAGATTGCTAAATAGGTGCAAATTGTTTTTGGCCAATCAATGCTAGAATTTCATTTGTAAACATTGATTGCACATTTGGTCACCCCAATAAAGAGCGTAGAAGCCCTTTTAGTATTTGTAAAATCCAAATGGTAATCTGTAACGTATATAAGTAGTAATAAGTCAGATTTGGCAAATTACGTGAAAAATTGTAGCCTCAGAGGCATGGGATGATTACAGATCAACAAATTAGACTAGTATCAGAAGATGATGAGCAACACGGGCATTCCAGTATTGCAATTGCTCCTGAAGAAACCGAATTAAAACCACCTTCAATGTATCAGGTGGTGTTGTTTAATGATGACTATACGCCAATGGATTTTGTCGTATTTGTTTTACAGAGGTTTTTTTCTATGGATGGGGAGAAAGCTAATCAGGTAATGTTAGAAGTACATCAAAAAGGGAAAGGAGTTTGCGGTATTTACCCTTTTGATATTGCTGAAACCAAAGTAGCAATGGTACAACAGTTCGTGGAACAAAATGAGCACCCCTTAATGTGCGACCTACAAAAGGTTGACTGATTCAGAGTGAGGGAATAGCAATGTTAGATAAAGAACTAGAACAAACCCTGAACACGGCTTTTAAAGCGGCGCGTGACAAGCGCCATGAATTCATGACGGTTGAGCATTTATTATTAGCTCTTATTGAAAATGGCGCTGCTTCAAGCGTCCTTAAAGCATGTGGTGTGAATTTAGATACCTTAAGTAAGGAGCTTGAGGAATTTGTTGATAGTACGACACCTCTAATCCCTGAAGACGACGATGAACGTGAAGTTCAGCCAACTTTAGGTTTTCAGCGCGTATTACAGCGTGCGGTTTTTCATGTTCAATCTTCTGGCAAACGCGAAGTCACAGGTGCAAACGTGCTGGTGGCTATTTTTAGCGAACAAGAAAGTCAAACAGTCTACTTACTAAAACGACATGGTGTGGCAAGAATTGATGTTGTCAATTACGTTGCCCACGGTATTTCTAAAACTGGCGAAGCCTCTTCTCAAGACATGGATCATGATGACGAAGCAGAAGATACAGCGACTGCGCCGTTACAAAAATTCGCTACCAATCTTAACGAAGAAGCCAAAGCTGGAAAGATCGATAAATTAATCGGTCGTGAATACGAAGTGGAGCGAGTGATACAAACACTTTCTCGTCGTCGTAAAAACAATCCTTTGCTGGTTGGTGAGTCAGGTGTTGGTAAAACTGCCATTGCTGAAGGGTTAGCGCGACGTATCGTCGATGGACAAGTGCCAGATGTCATTGCAGACGGTGTTGTTTATTCCCTAGATTTAGGTGCTTTACTGGCAGGAACCAAATACCGCGGTGATTTTGAAAAACGTCTTAAGCAGTTGCTAGGCGAATTGAAAAAATTACCGAATGCGATTCTTTTTATTGATGAGATTCACACCATCATTGGTGCGGGTGCTGCATCTGGTGGAGTAATGGATGCTTCCAACCTCCTCAAGCCGGTATTGAGTTCTGGTGGCTTGCGTTGCATTGGCTCGACAACATTCCAAGAGTTTCGTGGTGTGTTTGAAAAAGACCATGCTTTGGCGCGTCGCTTCCAAAAAATCGATGTAAACGAGCCAAGTGTTGATGATACTTATCAAATCTTGAAAGGCATTATTGGTGCATTTGAAGAACATCACAAAGTGAAATACGAAGAGCCAGCTTTATTGGCGGCAGCGGAGCTTGCTCAGCGTTATGTGACAGATCGTCATATGCCTGATAAAGCGATTGATGTTGTGGATGAAGCAGGAGCTTACCAGCGCTTGCAGCCAGAAGGTAAGCGTAAAGCGGTTATCACGGTTGCAGATATTGAAGATATCGTCTCTAAGATCGCCAGAGTGCCTGTGAGAGCAGTTAACTCTGATGATAGGCAAGTACTGTCTAATCTTGAGCGTAATCTGAAAATGGTGGTTTTCGGTCAAGATAATGCTATTGATGCTTTGTCCGCTGCGATTAAGTTGTCTCGTGCTGGCTTAAAAGCTGAACAGAAACCTATCGGTTCTTTCTTGATGGCTGGTCCAACAGGGGTTGGTAAAACGGAAGTGACCAAGCAGCTAGCCAAGCAATTGGGCCTTGAGCTGATTCGCTTTGATATGTCTGAGTACATGGAACGCCATGCGGTATCTCGATTGATTGGTGCGCCACCAGGCTATGTTGGTTTTGACCAAGGTGGTTTATTGACAGAAGCTGTGACGAAGAATCCTCATAGTGTTGTGTTATTGGATGAGATAGAAAAAGCTCACCCAGAGGTCTTTAACTTGCTTCTGCAAGTAATGGATCATGGCACCTTGACTGATAACAATGGACGCAAAGCAGATTTCCGTAATGTGATCTTAGTGATGACGTCTAATGCTGGTGCTCAAGAGTTGGCTCGTCGTTCAATTGGTTTCTCTAGTCAAGATAACTCGACGGATGGTATGGAGGTTATTAATCGAACCTTTACACCTGAATTTAGAAACCGCTTAGATGCTGTTATTCAGTTCCAGCAACTGGATGAACGTATTATCTTCAACGTGGTAGATAAGTTCTTGGTAGAGTTGCAGGCTCAGCTAGATCCGAAAGGTGTCTTACTAGAGGTCTCAGACACTGCCAGAGGTTGGTTAGCCAACAAAGGTTATGATCGCCAGATGGGTGCTCGTCCAATGGCTCGTGTCATTCAGGAGCATTTGAAGAAGCCTCTAGCGGATCATATCCTCTTTGGTGATCTTCATGATGGTGGTCATGTCAAAGTGGCCTTGGATGAAAAGAGTGATGAATTGAAATTTGAAGTCATCAAAGAGGCTGTTGTGCATTAGTTTTTATAAAATAATGCAACTGTTATGACATAAAAAAACCGGACTTGGTCCGGTTTTTTTATGTCATCAATTTAAGCTGCCCATGCTGGGTTGCTTAAATTAACGTGCGCGGTAAACGATACGGCCTTTTGAAAGATCGTAAGGTGTTAATTCAACTTTTACCTTATCGCCAGTCAAAATGCGGATGTAGTTTTTACGCATTTTTCCAGAGATATGTGCAATTACAACGTGTCCGTTTTCTAGTTCGACACGGAACATGGTATTAGGCAACGTATCAATGATAGTGCCCTCCATTTCTAAGCCTTCTTCTTTTGCCACAATATGTGTCCTATGGTGTTAACTTACTATTATTTAGTAGACGCCGACCATACCTAAGAGGAGGTCTGCAGACGAAGAGGAAAGATGTTCCTCTTTGGTCAATTGAGCGCTAAATAGCTTAATCATGATTGTGTATTTAGCGACGTCTGAATTTTGATCGAGCGTATTTTGCCTAAAAACGCAGCGTAAGGCAAACCTAGTTGCGTTTTCATGGTGTCTATTTTTGAGCTAAATCGGTTGTTTTTCAGGTTTTTTGCCAATACTTATGAGAACTGAGTTCTTTTTTATGTTTGGGATGAGTTGTTCTAAAACATCACAGAAATCTTCTCTGGGCATTTTTTTTGCGCCTAGAGACAGTAAATGATCCGATTCTACTTGGCAGTCTATCAACTCAATTCCGCAGCCCTTGGTTAGTTCGCAGAATGTTTTTAGGGCTATTTTTGATGCATTTGGAACGAGTGAAAACATAGATTCACCAAAAAACATATTGCCCATTGCTATGCCGTAAAACCCGCCTACGAGTTTATTTTTCTGCCAAATTTCAATGGAGTGTGCATAGCCTAATTTGTGTAATTTGGTGTAAGCATTTTTAATGTCTTTTGATATCCAAGTACCTTCCTTGTCGGCTCGAAGGGCCGAGCAATAGCCGATTACGGACTCAAACTCTTGATTGACAGAAAATAGCCATTGATCTTTTTTTATCGCTTTTTTTAGCGATTTTGAAATATGGAAGTGATCTGGATTGAGTGTGCATCTTTGTTCAGGATGCCACCACAAAATAGGATCAGGATCACTAAACCAAGGGAAAAAACCTTTGCTGTAGAGATGGAGTAATCGTGTTGAAGAAAGGTCTCCACCGATGGCGGATAACCCTTCGGGGTCGTCTAGTGCTTTGTTTGGGTTTGGTGTGTCGTACGGTGACTCTGATAGTAATATGAGTTCGTGCTTTTCACTGTTAGCGGAAGCTGACATGAGGTGATTGTTTTCCCAGTTTTTTTACGGATCATTTTTATTTACTGATTATAGTTTTTTTAATCATAAAAACTATCTTTGGATGTTTTTTATTAAAAAAACTAAAGAAAAAAAGCTGTGCACCGATAATTAAGATTGAGCAAGAAAAGATATTGTTCTTGCTACTTATTGACACAATGTTATTCTTAATTGTCTTCAATGTGCATGAATAATTTAAAAAAAATGTTCTTTAAGGCTCTTGTTGGGTGTTTTTTACCCAAAAAAGGGTGCAAAATGAAAAAAAAAAGAAAAAAAGTGCAAGGAGTGCTTGACCCGTAATGGAAAACTTGGTTTTAATCGGTGCAGTCCTAAACAGTAATTCGAAAAGATAAGTCGAATACGGTATTCGGAACTACAAGATATTTGCTTTTTTGACAACTGTCATGAAAGTGAAACTGATAGGTTTTAAGATACATGAGTCGTTGATTTAACAACGTTTCTTGGTTAGATGAAAATCGATCGATAGGTCTACAAGACCATATTATATAATATAAAGGGGAATCTTGAATGAAAGCGATTAAACTTGCTTCTGTGTTTGCGGTAACTGCTGTTGCGGCTGCTGTTTCTACTGCTACTTTCGCTGCTGATGCTATCATCACTGGTGAGGCTGGTGTTGAATATACTACCTACCACGGTAATTCTAAAGATACGCCTGACTTAGCTGATGGTACTGATCTTGGTGAGTTAGAGCTTCACGTTGATACTGGTATTGTTTACGCTGAGCTTGAAGTGAAAACTACTGGTGTAGACGAAGGCACTAAAATTGGCATGGAAAAACTGTACGTGAAACAAGGCGCTGTTTCTTTCGGTCGTTTTGATGGTACTGTTGCAACTGGTTCTTTCATGGGTATGGATGAGCTTTTTGGTGGTGTAGATCTTAAAACCGCTGCAGGCGATACAGACAACATGGGTATTCGTTATAAAGTAACACCTGAATTGACTGTTGCTGTTGAAGCAACTAGTTCACTTGCTGGTGGAACAACTTATACTTTTGATTCTGCTACAGGTACATCAAAAGCTACCACTACTGAAAAAGCAGATTCTGATATTGGTGTTGCGCTTTCTTATGTACAAGACTTCGGTGGGTTCAAAGCTGGTATCTCTGGTGGTTCTATAGGTGATGCAAACGCAGTTAACGTTGGTGTTCAAGCTTTAGCAGGTCCTGCAACTTTGTCTTTGAACTACGGTGTTGGCGAGAAAGGTACTAAAACTTCAACTACAACAACTACAGATGTTGAGCAAGTAACAGCTTCTGTTGCTTTAGCTGCTACAGATGCATTGACTCTTACTCTAGAGTACTCTCAAGATCTAGAATCTACTGGTAAGCCAGATGGTACTTATTTCATTGCTGAATATGTAGCTGGTGATTTGACTTACTACGTGAAAAACTACGCTGGTGATCTAGCTGCTCGTTCTGATACAAATGGCGCAGAGCAAACTACTGTTGGTGTTAAAGTTTTCTTCTAAGACTTTTCTTCATAAAGAAAGCCTTTCTTAGTAAAAGCGAAAGCCAGCCCTTTGGGTTGGCTTTTTTTATGGTAAGCTTAGCGAACTTATGACTCAGCTGTATGGGGCATGTTTTGTTTTGATTAGCATAAGATAGGAAGGCGCGTTTTGTCAGAAAAAATGAGTGAGTCGGTACGATCACCAATTTGGGATATGTTTGCCAAGCAAGCGGCATTTATTGCGGCTTTGTTATTTTTATTCTTCTTTGGTTTGGCGACCTATACCTACAACCCAGATGATGCTGGTTGGTTTTATTCAGGTAGCGGCGCTGCAACTCAAAACTCTATGGGGCCAATCGGTGCCATTCTTGCTGATTTAGCATCTGGCTTTTTTGGATCTTTGTTTTATTCTTTGCCTCCTTTGTTTTTCTGGGTTGCTATAATTATATGGCGTAACCCACACTCTTTGTTACCACTTAATAACGCTTTGCTTTGTACTGTTGGTAGCATCTTATATTTATCATTTGGCTCTGTTTTATGTTTTTTACATACGGTTGGTGAGCCTTCATTGCAATATGGTACTGGTGGGATATTGGGGCGTGGCCTTGGGATCTTGTTGTATGGCTTTATTGGTTATGATGGTGCAACCTTAGTTAGTTTGGCTTTGGTGATTTTGTCTTTTACTTTATTGTCTCAAGTTCATTGGTTAGGGGTGATGGACGGTTTAGGTGAGAGGGCTTACACCTTTGTTATGTATGTTCGCCAAAAATGGGCGAATAGCCGTGAAGCAAAAGCCAGTAAAAAAGCCAGTGCTACTGATAGTGTTGATATGGCTGATGAAGCAGAGGAGCCTGCTATTGTCAGAAAGAGAAGAAAAGCTTCTATTGAACCGATGAAAGTTGAGCCTGTCGTTAAAGAGCAGTCAAATGCTAACGTTTTATTTGAAGATTCATTAGGTGAGGAATCTCATCTAGAGGAAGGTAAGAAATCGAGGTTTCGTTTGCCTTCTCTGTTTTCAAGATTTAAATCGGCTAAAGCAGATGAATCGCCATCGGATTTGTCAATCACTCATGAAGAGCCTGCGTTTGGAGGTTTAGATGATTTGTCTGTTGACGACCTATCCTTTGATGATAAAGACGCCAATTTTGGCGATACTCTTTATATCGAAGAGTCTTGGTCAGCAAAACATGATGACTCGGCACAAGACAAGATTGCTCAACCTAAACAAACAGCAGCAGCGAAGCCTTTTGAATGGGAGGATGAGGATAAGCAAGAGGTTGTTCCCTCAAGTATTTCTAAAGAGCAAGCTGATGCCATGCTGTTTAATGATGATAAACAGCCTTCGACGATTCCTCCAGCACATAAACCTGCATTTCGTACTCTGTCTGAAGCTAAACAGCTAGATTCCCTTAGTGGTCCTTATGCAGATGAAGTAGACAGTAACAAAAAAATAGAGGCTTATTCGTTACCAGATCGCTCGGTATTAACTACTCCTAAGCCTAAGCAGGGTGGTTATTCAGAAGATGAATTATTGGCATTATCTGAATTGTTAGAGCAGCGCTTGCAGGATTTTGGGGTAAAAGCAGATGTGGTTGAAGTTAACCCTGGCCCTGTTATTACTCGTTTTGAGATTCAGCCTGCACCAGGTGTGAAAGTTTCCCGTATTACCAACTTAGCTAAGGACCTTGCGCGTTCTTTGAGTGTGATGAGTGTGCGAGTGGTGGAGGTAATTGCTGGTAAATCGACCATCGGGATCGAGATTCCGAATCAGGTTCGCGATACCGTGTATTTTTCTGAAGTTATAAACTGTGAAGCCTACGATCGATCTTCTTCGCCGCTTACTTTGTCACTCGGTCATGATATTTCTGGTGAGCCTGTTGTTGTCGATTTAGCAAAAATGCCTCATGTGCTTGTTGCAGGTACAACAGGTTCAGGTAAGTCGGTTGGTGTTAACGCCATGATTTTAAGTATGTTGCTAAAATCGACGCCAGATGAAGTGCGTATGATCATGGTTGACCCAAAAATGCTTGAATTATCGATCTATGAAGGTATTCCGCACCTTTTGACGCCGGTTATCACTGACATGAAAGATGCCGCCAATGGTTTGCGTTGGTCGGTAGATGAAATGGAGCGCCGCTATAAACTAATGTCAAAATTAGGTGTGCGAAACATCGCGGGCTACAACAAAAAAGTGCGAGATGCTATTGAAGCAGGTAAGCCAATTCAAGATCCATTATGGCAGCCTGAAATGGCCATGTTCTCAGAAGATGGTGTCGCTCGCACTGTGCCGCATTTAGAGCCTTTGCCTTACATTGTAATCATAGTCGATGAATTTGCCGACATGATGATGATTGTCGGCAAAAAAGTGGAAGAACTAATCGCTCGTATTGCACAGAAGGCGCGTGCTGCTGGGATTCACTTAATTCTCGCGACACAGCGTCCTTCTGTAGACGTTATTACCGGCTTAATAAAAGCGAACATTCCAACCCGTATGGCATTCCAAGTTTCTTCGAAAATTGACTCCCGAACGATTCTTGATCAAGGCGGTGCAGATCAGCTGTTGGGTATGGGGGATATGTTGTATCTACCCGCAGGTTTGCCAACTCCAATTCGTGTGCATGGCGCTTTTGTCTCTGATGAAGAGGTGCATGCGGTGGTTGAAGAGTGGAAGCAACGAGGCGAGCCAGATTATATTCAGGATGTAGTGGTGAATCCCGAAGACCTAATGACGGATGGCGGTGGAGAAGATAAAGATGCACTTTATGATGATGCTGTGAAAATTGTCATTGAAACGCGTAAAGCTTCGATATCCTCTATTCAGCGGCGATTAAAAATAGGTTACAACAGAGCGGCTAACTTGGTTGAATCGATGGAAGCTGCTGGTCTAGTTGGCCCAATGGGGACCAACGGACAGCGTGATATTTTGATTCCAGAATAAAGAATGATGGTTCAAGAGTTCTTGTTTTTCGGAACTCTTATTTTTAATGTTTTTATGGAGATGCAACTTGTTAAATAAATTAGTCACTATGGCTATGTTTACTATCGTAACGGTTTTTCAGACAGCGATGGTACAAGCAGCCGATGCAACCAGTTCGATAGAAAGTTTGTTAGAGTTGAACCGTAATATTGAAGGTGAGTTTCGTCAGGTTACTTATGATGAGAAAGGTAAGCAGCTGCAAGTGAGTGAGGGTATCTTCCTTCTTGCTAAACCTAATCAATTTGTTTGGGATAGTGTGACGCCTTTTGCTCAGCGTATTATTTCTGATGGTAAATATATTACCGTTTGGGATGTGGATTTAGAGCAAGCGACGAAGAAGCCTTTGTCTGGTGCGGTAGGCAATTCTCCAGCTGCATTGTTGGGGCAGCCAGCGGCAGAAGTGCTTCCACACTACAATGTGACAACGCTTGGCGATGAAAAATTTCGTTTAGCGCCGAAAGAGGATCAAGACTTATTTCAAACATTGACTCTGTCTTTTCGTAATAAAGTGATTAGCGCGATGAGTATCTTGGATGCGCTAGGACAAACAACGGTGATTGAGTTTAAAAATGTTGAGACACATGAAGGCGTGGCGAAAGAAAATTTTGTCCTAGACTTACCAGCTAACGTGGATGTGATTGTAGAAGGTCAGTAATGAAGGATCTTTTTTCGGACATGCCAACAGGGGCTTATCAGCCTCTGGCAGCCAGAATGCGACCTGCTAGTCTCGATGACTACATCGGGCAGTCGCACTTGGTTGGTCCGGGAAAGCCGTTGCGAAGAATGGTGGAAACAGGTCATTGCCATTCTTTTATTCTGTGGGGTCCTCCGGGAGTAGGGAAGACCACTTTTGCTCAGCTTTTATCTCACGCATTAGATGCGCAGTTTATTGAAATCTCAGCTGTCATGTCTGGCGTTAAAGAAATTCGAGCGGCGGTAGATCAAGCAAAAAATCTGCGTCAGATGAGCGGCACTCAGACGGTTTTGTTTGTCGATGAAGTGCATCGTTTTAATAAGTCACAGCAAGACGCTTTTTTGCCCTTCATTGAAGATGGCACCTTTTTGTTTATCGGTGCAACCACGGAAAACCCAGCCTTTGAATTGAATTCTGCATTGCTATCTAGAGCGCGTGTTTATCGCTTGAAAACACCGAGCGCAGATGAGGTTAAGCTTGTGCTTGTGCGAGCCTTGAAAAATCACGAACAAGGCATTGCCGCCTACTCTCAAGAAAGTGGTTTTCAAATAGACGATTACTTTCTGTCTGTATTGGCTCAAGCCGCTGATGGTGATATTCGTCGAGGCCTCAACTTCTTAGAGATATTATCTGATCTTGTAGAGCCGGGAGGTAAGGTGACTCAAGAGCAGTTAGAAGATGTGTTGGGCGGCAGTGTTCGTCGTTTTGATCGTAAGGGGGATGTGTTTTACGACCAAATTTCGGCGTTTCATAAATCCGTTCGTGGTTCATCGCCTGATGGTGCCTTGTATTGGATGGCGCGTATGCTCGATGGTGGCTGTGATCCTTTGTACATAGCGCGTCGCTTACTAGCTATTGCATCAGAAGATATTGGTAATGCCGATCCGAGAGCCTTGCAAATCGGCTTAAACGCTTGGGATGTCTTTGAGCGAGTTGGTCCGGGTGAAGGGAATCGTGCTATTGCGCAAGCTGCTGTATACATGGCGTGCGCACCTAAGAGTAATGCAGTTTATAAAGCCTTTAATCAAGCAATGTCTGATGTCGCGGCACAGCCCAGTTATGAAGTGCCTGCCTATTTGCGTAATGCACCTACCTCCTTGGCGAAAAGCATGGGGCACGGCGATGAGTATCGCTATGCTCATAATGAAGAGCATGCTTACGCCGCCGGTGAAAACTATATGCCAGAAGAATTGGTCAATATGCGTTATTATCAGCCGACAGATCGCGGCCTAGAGAAAAAAATCAATGACAAACTGGCTTGGTTGTCTGATTTAGATAACCAAAGCCCATTCCAGCGTTATGGCTCTTTTTCGCAAGGCTTACCTCAAGGGGATGAAGAATGATGTATTTTATGATTGCCATTGGTGGTGCGTTTGGCGCATTGAGCCGTTATGGTATGACGAGATGGGTCAATATCTACTGGAATCATCATTTTCCTTTCGCCACTATGCTAATTAATGTACTAGGTTGTGTGTTGATGGGCGTGGCGTTTGTAGTGATAAGCGAACGCATGCCATCCCTTGAACCGTATCGGCCTCTGATTATGGTTGGGTTTTTAGGGGCATTTACCACTTTTTCTACTTTTTCTTTGGAAATTGTCTCTCTTATTAACATGCAGGCTTGGCTAAGTGCTGTAAGCTATTTATTATTGAGTTGTGTTTTAGGGATTGCTGGTTTAGCGGCTGGTATGGCCGTTACTCGTTTTTTTTGATCCCTGTTATTGTTTGAAGACACCCTAATTTATTTATACACACTGATTGAAGGATATTGTTGCCCAGATGTTAGACATTAAAGCATTACGCGCTGACCCAGAAGCCATTGCGGCTCAACTTAAAAAGAAAGGCTACGAGTTGGATGTGGCGACTTTTTCTTCCTTAGAAGAGCGTCGTAAAGCCATTCAAGTAGAAACTGAGCAGCTGCAACAAGCCCGAAATTCAGTGTCCAAAGAGATTGGTCAGGCGATGAAGTCTGGCGATAAAGATAAAGCGGCTGAACTAAAATCACAAACAGCAACGCTAGGTGATGATCTTGAAGCGGCTAAAACACAGCTGACACAAGTTCAAGAAGAATTGGAAGGCTTGTTAGAAGGCATTCCAAACCTTCCTCATGCATCTGTACCAGAAGGTAAGACTGAAGACGATAACGTAGAAGTTCGTCGTTGGGGTACGCCTAAGCAATTCGATTTTGAGCCAAAAGACCATGTGGATCTAGGTGAAGCAATGGAGATGCTGGATTTCGAAGCGGCGGTAAAAATTACCGGTTCTCGTTTTGCTGTTATGCATTCTGATTTGGCGCGCCTACATCGTGCTTTGACTCAGTTTATGATCAACACGCATGCTGATTTGCATGGTTACACTGAAGTGTATGTACCTTACTTGGTAAACGCTCATTCCCTAAAAGGAACAGGTCAGCTACCTAAGTTCGAAGCAGATTTGTTTAAAGTGCCAGTGGATAAAGACAGCGGAAATAACGATCTTTACCTGATTCCAACTGCAGAAGTGCCAGTGACGAACTTGGTGCGCGATGAAATTTTAAATGACGCTGATTTGCACAAGAAATTTGTTGCTCATACACCTTGTTTCCGCAGTGAAGCTGGCAGCTATGGTCGCGATACTCGTGGCATGATTCGTCAGCATCAGTTTGAAAAAGTTGAGCTAGTTCATGTTTGTCGTCCAGATATTTCTGAACAAGTACTTGAAGAGCTTGTTGGTCACGCTGAAGTGATTTTGAAGAAACTAGAGCTTCCTTACCGAACTGTGATCTTGTGTGGTGGGGACCTTGGTTTCTCTGCACACAAAACTTACGACATTGAAGTGTGGTTGCCAGGTCAAGGTAAGTACCGTGAGATTTCTTCTTGCTCAAATATGTGGGATTTCCAAGCTCGGCGTATGCAAGCGCGCTGGCGTAACCCAGAAACAGGACGTCCAGAATTGGCACATACCTTGAATGGTTCAGGTTTGGCTGTAGGTCGTACGTTAGTTGCCGTACTTGAAAACTATCAAAATGCTGATGGTAGTGTGCGTGTTCCTGATGTGTTAGTGCCTTATATGGGCGGTAAGACCGTTTTGAAAAAAGCGTAAGCTAAATTTTCTAATAAAAAAGCCTCAATGGAGGCTTTTTTTGTATGAGTGGATATTGGAAGTTATGACGGGCAAGGTCTATTTGATTGGTGCGGGTCCAGGTGATCCTGAGTTATTGACGTTAAAAGCATATCGTTTATTAAAAATGGCTGATGTGGTTTTGTATGATCGCTTGGTTGGCAAAGAAATTATTGAGCTAATTCCTGAGTCAGCAGAAAAAATGTATGTGGGTAAAGCCAAGTCTTTGCATAGCCTTCCGCAAGAAGAGATTAATAGCCTGCTTGCTGCCAAGGCCAAAGAAGGCCACATGGTAGTACGTTTAAAAGGCGGCGATCCTTTTATATTTGGGCGTGGTGGTGAAGAGCTTGAGGAATTAATTGAAGAGGGCGTGCCTTTTGAAGTGGTTCCAGGTGTTACTGCAGCAGCCGGTTGCGCGGCTTATGCTGGGATACCTTTAACGCATCGCGATTATGCTCAGTCGGTTCGATTTCTCACAGGTCATTTGAAAGACGGCACGACAGAGTTACCTTGGGAAGAGTTGGTGCATCCAGCGCAAACCTTGGTCATTTATATGGGCTTAACAGGCCTTAAAGACATCTCTCAGTCGTTGATACGCTTTGGTATGAGTCCATCCATGCCGGTGGCAATTGTTGAAAAGGGCACAACCAGTGAGCAGCGTGTTTTTACGTCCACCATTCAAGATGTCTATGAAGTGTCCGTGGTGAATGAAGCGAAATCGCCAGCATTATTGATAATTGGTGAGGTTGTGACCTTGCAGAAGAAATTAGAGTGGTACGGTAAGTACTAAATTTGTTTATTGTTTAAAGCGTTCAAATAAAACGGAGCCTAAATATGGCTCCGTTTTATTGTGTTAAAAATTTATGTCCTTTTATAAACAATTTGCTGGTTTTGGAAGGCCAGCAATCTTTGCTGCTAACTTAGGCGGGCTGCCGGGGAAAAGCGTCATTAGATAAATGCTGCGTCCTTTTTCTGCGCCTAGTTTTTTTGATACCGCTTTTACCAGTGGTCGCATGGCAGGAGAGACTTCAAATTCTTTATAGAAGTCGCGCAACAAATGAATAATTTCCCAATGAGCATCCGTGAGTTCAACGTCAACATCTTGCGCCAGTTGATTGGCAAGCTCTGGTGTCCAGTCTTGTAGATTGAGCAAGTAGCCTTCTTCGTCTAGAACTACTGTATTGTCTGTCATATTGATTACCAACTAATGTTCGCTTCGGCAGTAAAGGTTAAATCGACCCATTCTTCTTCTGAGAGAGCTGTGCCTAATTGTGGTGATAAGCCATAAGCCGTTGCATCGCTTTGTAGATAATAGATTTCGGCGTGTTTTTCTTCGGCCAGCGTTTGCATTGTGTTGGCGTGCTGAATCAGTCTTAAAAAGCCTTCTTCAATCAGCAATATTTGGTCGCCAGCCTGCACGCTATTTTGCCAAGTGGTTTCTAACGTTGCTGGGTAATCGAGTTGATTTATTTGGTGAAGTCGCATAATTAAAACCGGAAAACCTGTTGGTATTGTGAGAACAATGTCTGCCATTCGGCACCATCAAGAGAATGAACACCTTGCCACGTTGGATTGTCTTCAATCCATGTATTAGCTTTTTCTACATAGATGTTTTCAATATCATAAAATTCTAGCCCAGCTAGCAGCTTATGTAGGTTTTTACCTTGCTCTGCTGTTGGGTCTTGATTATCCGTCAAAATCGCGAGAGCGGCGCCAGACAGACACAAATCGACAGGCTGTTCAAAGGTGGCCAGAACCAAAGCAAGATCTAAGCCTTCTTTGCAAGCTAAGCTGGAATAAGGGCTGGAGTTTAGGTGAATTAAGGTGTGTTTCATAAGGTTACCTAAACTGAATGATTTTATTCGTGGTATTCATTAAATCAACGAGTGTGCCCAAGCCTTCTAGCTGGAAGTGCTCTGCAAGAGTGTGTTGCTCTAACTCATAACGACGGCTTTCACTTTCGTTAATGATGCCGCGTCTTACCGCAGCGGCAATGCACAAATACAAAGGGACTTTGTGTTGTTCTGCTATTTCTTGCCAAGCTTTGGTTAGGTTGATTTCATCTCTTGGTGGCTGTGCTGTCTGGTTGCCAATAAGCACGGCGTCTTCATAAAAAAATACGCCTTTTATACTGTCAGGGTATTTATTTAGAGCGGCACGGATAAAGCGAAGCGCTGTGTGGCAAGCCTTGCTTTGATATGGGGAACCAGTGATGAGCAGAGTGTATTGCATCAAAAATGACCTTGGTATGAGATGCAGCAAATTTTACACATAAAAAAGGCCGCAGTCAGCGGCCTTTTTGTATTGGTGTGGCGGATGATTAATCGCGAGACATACCAAGAAGAGACAATACGCTTAGGAACATGTTGTATAGGGAAACATACAGAGTCACTGTTGCAACTATGTAGTTAGTTTCACCGCCACGTACGATTTGGCTCGTTTGCAGCAAAATAACCGCCGCAGAGAAAAGCGCAAAACCAGCAGAGATGAAAATTTGTAGCGCAGGCATTTTAATGAAAATACCAGCAATCACCGCGAACAATAAAACAAAGAAACCAACAGTGATGAATCCGTTAAGGAAGCTGAAGTCTTTCTTCGAAATAAGTGCATAAGCAGATAAGCCTAGGAAAGATAGGCCAGTGATGCCTAATGCGCTCATGATCAAGCTGCCGCCGCCAGGCATATTCATGTACATGCTTAATATAGGCCCAAGGGTAATGCCCATAAATCCAGTTAATGCAAATACACAAAGAAGACCCGCAGAACTGTTCTTAAATTTGTGTGTTAGGAAAAGCAAACCATAAAAGCCTACTAGAGTAATAATTAGGCCAGGATGGGGTAAGTTGAAAGCCATGCTCATGCCCGCAGTGAAGGCGCTGAACAATAGGGTAAGCGACAACAGTCCGTAAGTATTGCGGAGCGTTTTGTTTGCCGCTTGTGACGAATGTGTCGAAAGGGCTTCTGTGTAACGCATGAGATTACTCCTTTAGGGTTTAAGACTATCAATAGACTTAATATGCGGCTGAAAGTTCCAAACTTCAAGCTTGATTGTTTATCTAAAGTATAAATACAGAAAAACACCGCAGAATCGCGGTGTTTTTTCAAAATAATGAAGGAAGAGTTAAGTGGTTTTAGGTAACTAGTGGGTCGTCACAGGGTTGTGATTCGCACTGGATTGTTTGGTTTTATATTTGTCTATTTGCTTGGCTAACTTGTCAACCATGTCATCAATCGCGTGAAATAATCTGTCTTCAGAGGAGGCCGCGGCAAATATTTCTTTGCCTGGAATATGTACGATTGCTTCCGCTTTTTGACTTTTGTTGTCCTTAAGTAAAGTGACATTGACCGAGGTTATTTGGTCTGTAAGCTTCGAAATTTTGCTGAGTTTTTCATTGATATGATCTTTTATGGCTGGGGTTACATCGATATGGTGTCCAGAAATTTTTGTAGTGTGCATACTACTTTTCTCCTGAGTGATGTTCGCGGAACTGGCAATGACAAACGCTCTCTATTAATTTGTCTTTTATAAATCTATCGTTATCCTGTTGTTCTGTATGAGAGAGGGTTGAATAAAAAGCATTGCCGCAACTTGAGCATAGGAGTGTTTTTGAGCGCTGTCAAAATTGCTTAGCAGTTGTTTTGTTAGTGAATAAAATCCTTCTATTGCTAAAGTCTAATGGTCAATGAAAATGGCAAGCGTCATTCTGTATTGATAGCAAGGTTACTTTAAGGTTCTCGTGCTAATGGGGAAGGCTTTTGATAGACTGTGATGCTAAATATGCGAAGCGAGATTTATGTTGGATAACGACTATTCATTACCGATATCATTTTCAATGGCAGCCCAGATAGGGTTAGAAGAAACCGTATTATTGACCTTTTTGAAGCAGCAGGCTTATCTTATTGGCTCCAATGCTTTACGAGTTGAAATGAGTCGACTTAGTGTTCAGCTGCCATTTTGGACTGTGCCTATGTTGATGCGATTGTTGGCGAATTTACAAATTAGCCAACTATTGAGCTTTCAGCGGCAAGAAGAAATACTCGAAATTCATTTAGCGTCATCTCAAAAAGCGGCACAAACCATTAAACCAGCTGCTGAAGCGTCTGCTAAAGACGATTCCTTGATGAGCAAAATGGATAGGTTGCACAAAGCGTCTCGGGAGAAAACTGAAGAATTCACGCCGCAGCCTAAAAGCTATCCTGCGAAGCAACCCGTTCGACAATACCAAGCGCCATCTCCGCCAGTGGTGAATGACCGTCGAGGTATCACCGATTTTGACTTGTATTTGGAGCAAAAAGAGCGTGCTCGACAACCTGATCAGTGGCAACCTGAAGAAGCGACGTTAGAGCAAATTGGCCAAGCTGGCATCGCCCGTGATTTTGCCTTGTCTTTGCAAACGGAGTTTTTGCTGAGAATCAAAGAGCAGCGAAAAAATGTCAGAACTTGGAACAGCGAATTTTTTAAATACGTAAAACGTCAGTGGCAATACAAACAATCGGATAGGTCTTCATATGAAGGAACCTCAGGCAGTACAAAATTTACTAAAACCTCTAGAGAGCAGGTTAGCGACGCCCTCAACAACATCCACGACACAGACTGGTGAGTATGGCTCTGGCAATCCAGGGTACAATAATTCAGGGTACAATAACTCAGGATATGCTAATGCTGGTAATGCTAGTCGTGAATCGGGTCCGACAGAGGCTGAGCAGCAAACACGTATTTTGGTTAATATGTTGTTCGCGCGTTTTAAAGCCATTTATACCCATAAATTTGCCTCGGCTTACAGTACAACAGATGAAGTTAAGCTAGCCAAGCGTGAATGGGCGATTGCACTGAAAGGTTTCCAAGAGCCGTTGTTGGCATACGCAGTAGAGCGTACAAAAGAAGAGCATACATGGCCGCCAACTATTGCAGACTTTTTGAAACTGATTAATACCGCTTATAAAGCTTATGGTTTGCCTGATCCACGTGCAGCATATCTTGAAGCTTGTGCTTGTCGAACGGATCCTTTGCAATATAAATGGAGTCATAATGCGGTATTCTTTGCTGGGTCTCAGGCTGGTTGGTACAAATTAAAGTCTGAAGAAGAACGAGTGACTTGGCCTTTATTTGAGCAAAGTTATTTAAAAATCGTCGATCGAGTGATTGCTGGAGAACGCTTAGTGATTCCAAAAGTGATTATGATCGAAGATAAGCAAACACTAAGCGTGAAAGATTTATCTAGTAAGATTGCTAGTGACTTATCGGTTGATGAAGAACAGATCGCGCCTTTACTTTATTACACCCAAAAAACACACGGGTCTGGCGTGCGAGCTCGTTATCGCGAAATTAGTCAAAAAAAGCTCTTAGAAATGGGATATAAAGAAAAGCTGCCTGAATAACGGTGCGTTTTTTCTATTTGTTATATAACATAATTTTTTATTAGCAGGATGCTATAGGCGATTTCATGCTAGGTAAGGCAGAAATCGACACGAGGCGTAGGAAAGTTTTGGTGAGGTTGTTATGTTAAAAGTATTGATTGTTGACGACCATGACGTGGTTAGCCAAGGTATTAGTCGTGTATTACAGGATGTAAAAGGTGTTGAGGTAGTAGGTGTTGTGCACAGCGGTGAAGAGGCCATTATTCAGTCCAAGTTATTATTGCCTGATATCATTTTGATGGACGTGCATATGCCGGGAATCGGCGGTTTAGGTGCAACCAAAGAAATAAAGCGCATTTTGCCGAAAACCAAGATAATTGCTTTGTCTGCGCTGGATGACAATTTATACCCAGTGAAGTTATTAGAAGCGGGAGCATCTGGTTATCTTACTAAAGGCACCAATACGTCTGAGCTATTAGAGGCCATTCAAATGGTGTCTAAAGGCGAGCACTATATTTCTAAAAGCATTGCTCAGAAAATGGCGTTGTCTAAGTTTTCCATAGATGGGCAAGGTTCGCCATTGGGACAATTATCAGACAGAGAATTGCAAGTGGCTCAAATGATCGTGGATTGCAAAAAATCCAACGAAATTGCAGAGCACCTATGTGTGAGTCCTAAAACCGTGAGTACTTACCGTACTCGTATTTTTACAAAATTGAACATTGAAAGCGATGTCGAGCTGATTCACTTAGCGGTACGTTACAATGTGCTTGGTATGGGCTAGGCGAAAAACGAGGTTTGTTTGAGCCATTCAGAATTTGATCCGAAGCATTTTGTCAGTAACTTAACCACACGTCCGGGCGTTTATCGCATGTACGACGTGAAAGGTGAGTTGCTTTATGTTGGAAAAGCAAAAAATCTAAAAAATCGTGTCGCGAGCTATTTCCGTGTGACCGGATTAACGACTAAAACCATGGCCTTGGTTAGTCGTATTCACACCATTGAAATTGCTGTTACTAAAAGCGAAACGGAAGCTTTACTTCTCGAACAAACGCTTATTAAACAACATCGTCCACCGTACAATATTTTGCTACGGGACGATAAATCTTATCCTTATATTTTATTATCGAATCACCCTCATCCAGCTTTGCTGTTTCGTCGCGGTGATAAAACCGATAAAGGTACCTTGTTCGGTCCCTTTCCAAGTGGTAACGCTGTAAAAGAAAGTTTGAATACCATGCAAAAGGTCTTCAAGGTGCGCCAGTGCGAAGACAGTACGTACTCGAATCGATCTCGGCCTTGTCTGCAGTATCAAATTAAGCGTTGCTCTGGGCCTTGTGTGAACTTGATTAGTGATGAAGAGTACGATCTAGATGTTCGTCACGCACGCATGTTTTTACAAGGTAAAGACCAAGAGCTCACAGCTGAAATTACCACGCAAATGAGCGCTGCCGCTGCGGATATGGAATTTGAACGAGCCGCCGAGTTACGCGATCAAATCATTCAGCTCAAGCACATCCAAGAGCAACAGCATGTTTATGGGCAAACGGGCGAAGCAGATGTTATTGCCTCTATTATTCAGCCTGGTGGTTTGTGTGTTCACGTGATGATGGTGCGCAAAGGCAAAGTTGTTGGCAGCAAAAGCTACTACCCAAAAATGCCCATCGAAATCACAGAAGGCGAATTATTATCGTCTTTTATCGCTCAATTTTATCTTGGTGGTATTCAAGAGTTACCTAAGACGCTTATCATTAGTCACGAGCTAGAAGATGGTGATGCGCTGGTGGAAGGTATTTTCGAAACTACGCAGAAAAAAATTGAAGTCCTGAGCAATGTAAGAGGTCAGCGTGCGCGTTGGCTTGAGCTGGCGAAACTCAACGCAGAACAAGGCTTACAGGCGCGATTATCGGATAAGCGTAATCATTTTAGCCGTATAACCGCATTGCAAAAGTTGTTAGGCTTCTCTGAACCTCCAATGCACATGGAATGTTTTGATATTAGTCATTCTAGTGGCGAAGCAACTGTAGCGTCTTGTGTGGTGTTTGGGCCTGACGGACCGGATAAAAAGCGCTATCGCTCCTTTAACATCGAAGGTGTTGAACCGGGTGATGATTACGGTGCCATGAAGCAAGCACTCACTCGACGCTATAAACGCGTCAAAAGTGGTGAGCTAGAAGCGCCAGATGTGTTGCTTATTGATGGTGGTAAAGGTCAGTTAACTCAAGCTGAAACTGTATTAAAAGAATTGGGATTGGTGAATATCTTCTTATTGGGGGTCGCAAAAGGCGATACTCGTAAGCCGGGTCTTGAAACCTTATATATCGGCTCCAAAGAAGATGAAGTTGTGTTGCCTCCAGATTCGGCTGCATTGCACTTGATTCAACATATTCGCGATGAAGCACACAGATTTGCGATAAAGACTCACCGTCGTAGACGAGACAAGAAACGTCGGCACTCGGTATTGGAAGATATTCCAGGTATCGGGCCAAATCGACGTAAAGAGTTGCTGACGGCCTTTGGTGGATACCAAGAGCTACTCTCAGCGAGCCAGGAAGATATTTCAAAGGTGAAAGGGATTAGCGCCAAAAAAGCGGAAGAAATTTATCTCTACCTTCATAAAAGTTAAGTTTGGCTGAGTGTTGGTGCATTTAGCGTAATAATTAGGAATAAGATGAACATACCAAATATATTAACTTCCGTACGGATCTTTATGATCCCGATTTTGGTGGTTATTTACTACTTGCCGTGGGAAGGGCGCTATTACACCTGCGCGATTATTTTTGCCTTGGCTGCCATTACTGATTGGCTAGATGGTTATTTGGCAAGAAAGCTTAACCAAACGACTCCGTTTGGGGCTTTTTTTGACCCAGTAGCCGACAAGCTTATGGTTTCGATTGCCTTAGTCTTGTTAGTGGCTAGCTACTCTAATCCACTGCTGACGTTAGCCAGCGCCGTCATTGTCGGCCGCGAGATCGTTATTTCAGCATTACGTGAATGGATGGCAGAAATGGGTAAGCGCGCCAGCGTGGCCGTTTCTTATATTGGCAAACTGAAAACCACTATGCAGATGCTAGCTATTTTCATCTTGCTAGGAAGTCGACCAGATACCATGGCTGCCCATGTGGGAGAGATGGTACTCATTGCAGCAGCCTTGCTAACTCTTTGGTCTATGTATATTTACTTAAAAGCGGCTTGGCCTGAGCTAAAGTCCAAAGAGTCGAACAAAAACTAATCAGATTTAAAAAAAGTGCCTAAGTTAGTTATTTATTTGGATTTTTCCCTTGACGTGAAAGCTCAAATACATAGAATAGGCACCGTCTTTTGAGACGCGGGAATAGCTCAGTGGTAGAGCACAACCTTGCCAAGGTTGGGGTCGCGAGTTCGAGCCTCGTTTCCCGCTCCAATCAAAAGATGTATCTGATAGAAGGCCGGATGGCAGAGTGGTCATGCAGCGGACTGCAACTCCGTGAACGCCGGTTCGATTCCGACTCCGGCCTCCAAAATCAGATATGCCCGGGTGGTGAAATTGGTAGACACACAAGACTTAAAATCTTGCGCTGAATAAGCGTACCGGTTCGATTCCGGTCCCGGGCACCATTTATGGTGCCTTTTTTTATGCCTAAAATTTATCAAAGCGCCAAAGACTCTTCTAAAAGTTCTTATCTCGTTCAAACATTCCTAATACCTTTCCTTCGATATTTTTCTAGCGTCACCTACAATTGAATTTAGTGTCTTTTCTTTGTGTCTATAAGAAACTAGGTCTGTACAAAGAGATTGAAGTTAGTTGAAAGCTAATTTTACTCTGACCCAATTTGTTCTGAATTCATTTGTTGAATTTTACAAGAAACAAAGAAATGCACATGGGCTCGATTTCTTAATTAAGCATTTTGATCTCTTCAATAAGATTTTTGTATTCGGCTACTTTTGTAGATATGGTGCTAAAGCTATGTCTGCTTCTGATCTTTGAGTATTCAGAAAGGTCTTTCTCTTTTTCCTTTTGTATGAGTGCATCAAGTATATGCGGAACAATATTTGTGAAGTGTTTAGTCATAACGTTTACAATTCTGATTATATCGTTATTAAATTCATTACTGATTATGTCTAGTGCCTCATCTAAGAAAAGACCTATATTTTTTGTTTCGGTTGTTACTTGCTCGCGAAAGTGCTCGGCGGACTCAATGTTATCAATGTGATTAATAGATCTGCTGTAGAGTATTTTTTGATCTTTTAAGGATAGCTGGAGAATGGCTTTTAGGACTTTTTTTCTAGGAATACCAAAGAACTTAAATTTACCTTTCTCTCTATCGCCACCTTGGGTATGAGTTGGTAGTAGGAGCCCTTCATGAGCGACTATATTTCTGATTGCTCTACCAATATATGATAATCCTTTTGTATTTGTTTGCTGAAAATGAGGCGTTGAGGTTAATTTTAGCTCATCTAAAAGAGCTACAGAGTTAATGAAATAAATTTGAATGAATGTCGATAGATTTATATATGAATCGTTATCAGGGTGTAGGCTAGTAGATCGATCTATATCTTGAGCATTTTTAACTGCATGAAACATCACTTTAACGGTTTCTAGTTGATGAATGTGTTTCATGTACTTTTCTTTGGCCGGATGATCTAAAAGGTCAAGTAGTGATGGCTTCATAAATTATTATTACTTAAAGGTAAATGTAGCCATTAGGGTAGACGATTCGTTCAGGGTTTACTATTTCCTAATTCTTGTAAGTGCTATTTCTTATGCTCTTTGTCCCATGGTTTTTTTTACTTCTTCTCAATACGTCTCATTTTCCGAGTGAACGGAAACGGAGGTTGAGCCATCAAAGGCGGTGTCGATGTTGAAGGTGATCGGGCGGCAGCAGACTTGACAATCTTCTATGTATTCTTGGCTTTCATCTAGCACTTCGATTACGACTTCGATGCTTTCGCCGCAGTAAGGGCATGAAATGTCTGTTTCTAGTAGTTCGCTCATTTACACCTCTCATCTCACTTTAAGCGTTTCAAAATTACCTATAATTTAATCATAGGTGATAATTAGTCTGCTAGCTTGCGGGTTGATCCTCTTATTTGTATACCTTTTGCCTGAAAATCCACACTTTTATCGATCTGCTTTCACGCTCTTTGTGCAACACTGTTATGATTTAAGCTTCAAAGTGAGGTGTAATGATGAATGCTATTAAATACTTATCAGTTTTAACGTTACCCGTGTTGTTGTTTGGTTGTTCTTCTGGGTCTCATGTTGTGACTGGGCAGCAGTTGCCAGAGCTTGAGGTGGAACAAGTGACTGTATTTGAAGAAGCGCCAGCGTTTGATTATAAAGTTATTGGCACTGTGAGGGCTTCTAGTGATAACGGTTTTACGGAAGATTCTAGAAAAGAGAAGGCCACTCAAGAGTTAAAAGAACAGGCGGCTAAAATAGGCGCGAATGGGGTGATTTTAGATGAAGTCACGCAGCTGTCTTTTAGACGTTTAGGAACCGGCGTTGGTATTAGTGCTGGTAGCGGTGGCGGGATAGGAACGTCTATTGGTTCGAGCTTCTCGTTCCCGACAACAGAAGCGAAAGGAACGGCTATTTTTTATGAGACTGACTCGGTGAAATAAGTCTCTTGTTTAAAAGTGTTGTTATAATTTTTTTAAATGCTTGAGATAGTATTTTGTTGTTACTCTCAGTCTATATAAACAGATACACTTGCTCTTAGTGAACAGAGCAAATTGATTGAGAGAAAGTTATGTCAGAGTTTGAAGAAAAGGCAAAAGGTCGTCTTACGACTAGGACGGTTGCTATGCCGGGAGATACTAATCCAGCAGGCGATATTTTTGGTGGTTGGGTTGTATCGCAAATGGACATCGCGGCTGGTATATGTGCGGGTCAGCGTGCTCAATCTCGTGTGGTGACGGTTGCTTTGGATGGCATGAGTTTTATTCGACCAGTAAAAGTCGGTGATATTTTAGGTGTTTATACTAGGGTTGAGTCGGTTGGCCGTACTTCAATGAATATTCTAGTGGAAGCCTGGGTTCGTCGTGGCCGTATTGGTCAGCGCGAAAAAGTAACAGAAGGTATGTTTAAGTTTGTTGCGATTGATGAATCAGGATCATCGACGCCAATACCTAAAGAAGAAGATTTACCAGATTATGTATTGCATGGTTTTGACGATCATTGATCGTCGTCCCATTGCTCGACTTGCCTGTGCTTATTAAAAATAGATTTTTAGTGAGCATTGGTTTAGTTCGGAATGAGTTACCTTAATTGATTGAAGGTACTTGATTGACTAAATGTAATCCGTTGGCTAAAAGTTGAGAGCAAAAAAAAGCGCTTACCGAAGTAAGCGCTTTTTTATTGTTGGTACCAGTAGGCGGACTCGAACCGCCACACCCGAAGGCAACGGATTTTGAATCCGTCGTGTCTACCAATTCCACCACACTGGCCTTGAAAAAGGTGAAACGCATTCTATATTTTTTTGTATAGGTGTCAATCGTTTAACGAAAAAAAATACATTTAATTTAATTAATCGACTGCATGACCTCTTCAGACCACAACATAGCGTCTAAAAATGCTCTATTTAGAATCGTTCTTTCCGCAGGACTCAAGGAATGAATATTATCCCAGTCCTGCTCTTCACAGCTTAATGTTTGCGTTAGGTAAGATCCAAGTTCCCCTGTCTGGTTCATAATGGCGTCTAAGGCATTTTTATCTAGAGCAATTTGTTCTAATGCGACTGTCTTTTCGACATTGAAAACTGCATCTATGCCAGACATCAGTCCAACCATAAATGCAGAGTCTGCGAGAGGCGATTTTTTGCTCTCGGCAAGTAGTTGACAACAGCGTGCACGAGTCAATAGCACTTTAAGTAGTGCTTTAGGTTGGTTTGTTGATGAAGTGAGGGTGATGAGTAACGCCCATTTCTTTAATTGTACCAATCCCAAAAAGATGACTGCTTCTTTGATAGATACAACGGTTTTATAAACTCCGCATATTGGACTATTTAGTATTCGTAGTAATTGATAAGAAAGTTTAGGGTTTTTGGTCACTAAGTCCGCGATTGCTTCAATACTAATGTCTTTATTCTGCAAAGCATTAACTAGTTCAATGGCGCCATGTATTGCTGAGTCGATTCTTTTGCCCTTGATGAGTTCGGGGCGCTGCAAAAAATAGCCTTGAAATAAATCGAAGCCGAGTTTTTTGCATAGCTCAAACATGGCTAAGTCTTCGACTTTTTCTGCGAGTAAGATCAAGCCTCTAGACTTAAGTTCTGCTATTTGTGCTAGATGTTGTTCTGGTGGTGTCGCCAGAACATCTATTTTCACGATAGATACCCAAGGTAAAAGGGCTTGGTAATCGATATCAAATTGATAATCGTCTAGGGCAAATCGGTAACCAGCGGAACGCCATTTTTTTAATGCAGCAAAAAACTCCGGCGTCAGCTTTTGCTTTTCGAGAATTTCGATATAGACAGTGTCTGGATCAATGGGAAAAAAAGCATCTGACAACATAAGGTCGGTTGTCATATTAATAAAAAAAGGTTTTCTTAATTGGGATTCTAGCTTGGTAATGCCAATGCATAAATTAACTAATACTTGGCTGGTGGCAGTTTCACCATCTGCAATGTTAGCGTTCAAGGAATCTTTTCCACGGAATAAAAGTTCATAACCAAAAATCTCTTTTGTCTTTTTGAGTATTGGTTGCTGAGCCATCATTAGATCATCTAATACCGTTGGAAATTCGATCATTGAGCTTCTCTTATTTAATAAGGCTTTTTTAATATTGATAAAATAAAGGCCTATCAGAACATAAGTATGTTGATCATAACAATGTTCTACGTGTTAGGTTTTGTTGTTTTTACTACTTAAATATTCTGCTAGTGCTTTGCAAAAAGGTTGACAGCATGTAGAAGCGCCCATAAAATTCACGCCTGTTTTTGGGGCTATAGCTCAGCTGGGAGAGCGCTTGCATGGCATGCAAGAGGTCTGCGGTTCGATCCCGCATAGCTCCACCAATTACCGTTAACTCATTAGTAATTGGAAAACAACATTCCTAGGATATTCTGTCCACTTACGCTAAGCGTTTTGTGGGGCTATAGCTCAGCTGGGAGAGCGCTTGCATGGCATGCAAGAGGTCAGCGGTTCGATCCCGCTTAGCTCCACCAACTCCCTTCATTTCTGCTTTATTTTTAAGTTATAAATGCATCTTGCTAGGCATTAGCCATTGATCACAATTAAAAAATCGCCCTTCACGAGATCTCTACTGATATACAGCTCATAATTAAATCTATATTTTTGGGGCTACTAATACTAAACAGCGACAAAATATTAGCGGTAATGTCTATATTTGACAAATATAGACATAGGGTGGTAGCTTGAAGTGAGAAGGTTATGAGGTTTAATAGTATGAATATCAGTTTTACCGACAAACAAGAAGCTTACATTGTTGCCCAAGTAAAAGGTGGTGATTTTCAAAATGCCAGCGAAGTGGTGCGCGATGCATTGCGCCTGCATCAAATCTACCGTCATCGCATCATAGAAGAACTACGCGCAGAAATAGCCAAAGGTTGGGACGGTGAAGCTAGCCCGAATAAAGTGCAGGATATTATTAATTCCAAGCTGGAAGAAAGACGCTCTTAATGGCCTCTTCTATTTCAAACTATGAGCTGTCTCCAGAAGCGGAACAAGACTTGAGTGACATTTTTGATTATACAGAAATTGAGTTTGGCCTCGATCAGGCGGTTCAGTATTTAAAAGATCTAGAGCGCTGCTTTATCCAGCTCTGTAACAATCCCAATATCGGGCGTGAACGCACAGAAATCCGTGAAGCGCTTTATAGCTTTGTCAGCCAATCCCATGTGGTGTTTTATCGTATTCTCAATGATCGCTTAAGAGTTGTTCGCGTTCTGCATGGTAGCCGTGATTTGCCTAGGCATTTTTGAATAGAAATTTTCAGTAAAGTATCCTTTAGTCTCTTTATCTTAATGTGTTAAAGCTTGGAGAAATTAGTATTCTTCTTTTTGGTCACTTCTAACACCTAATTTGTCGTCTCTGTACTTTTTAAACCATTCAGTTCTTCTTTTTTACGGCTTCCAAGGTTAGGCTTATTCCCAGCTTAAAAAGCTGATTACAAGACAGCTTAAACTATTGGTTGAGAGTTTATTTCACTTTGTCTTTTAACTTTATTGATTCTTTTTCTGAAGCCTAGGATTCGTGCATGTTTCAACTTTACACAAGTAACCGTCTAGAGGATTTGGCCGTGTTGCTTGCGAAGATTTTGGCTATTTCACCGCCAGAAAATCCGTTTGATGATGAATCTATCTTGGTGCAGAACCCCGGTATGGCGCAATGGCTGAAGATGTTTCTGGCCGAGTCTCATTCTATTGCTGCGGGTTTGGTGTTTCCTTTGCCTTCTACCTTTGTTTGGCAAACTTTTGCGCAAAGCCTAGACGATATTCCGGCGCAAAGTGAATTTAACAAGCCTTTCTTAGTATGGCGCTTAATGCGGTTGTTGGACTCTCGTCTTGGTGAACCAGAGTTTCAGGCATTAAGTTGGTATCTTGAAGAAGACGATACCCAAATCCGCCGCTTCCAATTGTGTAGCAGTATTGCCGATATTTATGACCAATATCTGGTTTACCGACCTGATTGGATCAAATCTTGGGAAGGTGGTGAAGCACAAGACCCCAAGCTGAAAGCCATCTTTGAGCAGCAACCTTGGCAAGCCATTTTGTGGCGAGATTTGGTCGCTGATGTCAGCCAGCAGGGCACGTCGCTTTATCATCGCGGCAATCTTATTGAAGCCTTGCATGACAAGACTCAATCCTCTGCGAGACCGGTTGGCGTTCCTGAACGAATTTTTATTTTTGGTGTGTCTTCCTTGCCACCGAATACGCTTGAATCTCTGCGCGTGTTGGCCGCTTCTGGCTGGATTGATGTGCACTTGTTTTTACAGAATCCTTGTCGTTTTTATTGGGGGGATGTGGTCGACAAACATTACTTAGGTCGTGAGATAAAACGGCAAACCCTTAAGCCTGGATTGAGTACCGATACCTTGCATCTTGATGCTAATCCTCTGTTGGCGAGCTGGGGGCGTTTAGGTCGAGATTATATTGCTCAGCTGCAAGAAATGGCCGACAACGAGCTGGAAGTGTTCGAAGATTATAGTACTGAGCAATCGACAGGGCTACTACAATGGATTCAGCAAGATGTGCTGACCCTAGAAAACCACGGCTCGAAACAAGAAAGAGACGCCAGCATTACCAATGCCGAGTATCGACACCCAGTGGCAGTTGATGATCAAAGTGTTCGAGTACACCTTTGTCACAGTCCATTGCGTGAAGTGGAAGTGTTACACGACCAGCTTTTGCAAATGTTCGAGAGCGATTCGAGTTTGACGCCAAAAGACGTCATCGTCATGCTGCCAGACGTAAACACCTACAGCCCGTTCGTGAAAGCCGTCTTCGGTAATGTTAAAGGTAGCGCACAGGGCAGAAAACACATTCCATTTGCCTTGATTGACCAATCTGGCGGCATGGAAAATCCGATTGTTGATGCCTATTTGTATTTGCTTGGCTTGGGCGAAAGTCGTTTCACCTTGTCAGAATTGATCAGCGTGTTGGAAGTGCCCGCTGTGTTGGCGCGTTTTGAGCTAACCGCCGACGAGTTAGAGCGTATTCGCCAATGGTCGACAGAAGTCGGCATTCGCTGGGGATTGGATGGCAAAACCGCTCAGCAACATGATTTGCCGATACAAGAATCCCATACTTGGCTGAATGGCGTGCGTCGCATGTTATTGGGTTATGCCATGGGACACGACCATATTTGGGAAGGCACATTAAGTTACGGCGATGTGGAAGGTTTGGAAGCCTCTGTGGCCGGTAAGCTCGCCGAATTTTTGGTCGCCATTAATGATGCTCAAGCGAAATTGATGGAATCCCTCGCGCCGAAAGAATGGATTTCGACCTTGTATTATTTGGCGGAACGATTCTTTTTGGTCGACGAAGATGATGCGTTTCCAGCCTTGTTGAGTAAGCAGCTCGACGCTTTAACGCTGCAATGGCAGCAAGCGCATTTTGATACACCATTGGATCAACAAGTGTTACGCCAGTTGTTATCGCCGTTATTGCAAGAATCCCAAGGCGGTCAACGTTTCCTAGCGGGAAGAGTGAACTTTTGTACCTTGATGCCAATGCGCTCGGTGCCGTTTAAAGTTATTTGTGTGTTGGGCTTAAACGAGGGGGATTATCCACGTAGCGTTGCGCCGATGGGATTTGACCTGATGGTTGGACAATATCGCAGCGGCGATCGAAGCCGCCGTGAAGACGATAAATACTTGTTCCTCGAAGCCTTAATGTCAGCCCGAGATTGTTTCTATATCAGCTATGTTGGTCGCAGTATTCAAGATAATAGCGAAAAGAATCCGTCGATCTTAGTAAGTGAGTTGTTGGAATACATCGGCCAGAGTTGCGTGTTTGACGGCGATCAAGCATTCGCGCCAGATGAAGCGCAGAAAGCCTTGTTAGAACGACTGATTCTCGAGCATCCTTTGCAGCCTTTCAACGCGGCCTATTATTTTCAACCGCAAGGCGCTTTTCAACAGGACCCTTTTCAAGAGCAGGGCACGTTGCACGAATCAGCAGCTCAATTTGATAAACGCTTATACAGTTATGACGAGCAATGGCTGCCTGCCTTGCTCAGTGTTCCTGTGGACGACGAATACCATGAGTTCTCACCACTCGATGGTTTAGAGCAACCAAGATTAGACCTTGCCCTTGATGAGTTATCGCGCTTTATCGGACATCCGACACGTTACTTTACTCAGCGTCGCTTAAAAGCCTATTTGAGCCTGCAAGAAGAGGAAGAAAAAGAAGACGAGCCGTTCGCTCTGGATGGCTTGGCGGGTTATCAATTACGCGAAGGTTTGCTGCAAGCCATGCTAAAAGGCGATGAAGATCAATTCGTCGAGCGTTTGTCTCTAATGGGCGCGTTGCCTTATGGCGCGTTAGGGCGTTTGTCTTTACAGCAGAGCCGTGGCCAATGTCGCCAGTTATTGTCTGTGTTGCAAGGTTATGCGCTGGAAGAGTGTGAACCGATTGAAGTCAATTTGGCGCTTGGCAGTATTGTGCTGCAAGCGTGGTTGGATTTACCGACGGCGACCACGCGTTTGTCTTATCGCATCGGTGATTTATCCGCTCATCAAAAAATGCAGGCGTGGATCGAGCATTTGGCCTTATGCGCCCAAGGAACGCCAAAACAGCATCATCTTATTAATCTGACTAAAACTGGCAAGCTTCTACAACACAGTTTTATTGTTATTCCGCCGAACGATGCCCAAGAACATTTAAATAATATGCTGGCTTTATTGCAGCAAGGCTTATGTCAGCCGATTGCTTTGCCAGCCAAAAGCGCCGATGCATGGTGCAAAAGTTATTGTTCGAGCAAAACGCAAGAAGACGCGGATATCGCTTGGGAGCAGGCTTTGAAACTCTATCAAGACAACAGCAGCGCCTTTACTCGCAGTGAGGTGGACGATGCTTATTGGCAGCGTTATTTCCCCGATTTAAATCGCCAAAAAGCGCAGTTTGTCGCCTTGTGTGAGCAAATCTGGTTGCCCATGCATCGTCATTTGGAGGTGATGGAATGAGTCTTTCTACCGACCTAGTTTCTGTTAATGCAGAAGCCTTGAACATGATTCCTGAGCCGCTAAACGCCTTAACCTTTCCATTATTTGGCAAACGCCTAATCGAAGCCAGTGCGGGCACAGGGAAAACCTACACCATTGCCAACTTGTATCTGCGTTTGCTGGTGCCGACTGGGCAGTCTTTATCTGGAAATAACGGAGATTTAGATAAACCGCTGACAGTGGATCAAATCTTGGTGGTGACCTTTACCGAAGCCGCTACTGCCGAGCTAAAAGCGCGGATTCGTGGACGCATACGTGCCGCGCGAAAAGCCTTGTTACAAGGTAAAAGTAGCGATGTGTTTCTGGCTGATTGGCTAGCGCAAATGTCAGACGAACAACGCGCTGGTGCCATTGAAAAACTGCTGTATGCCGAAAAGCAAATGGACGAAGCCGCGGTATTTACCATTCATGGTTTTTGTCAGCGCATGTTGAGCCAGAACGCCTTTGAAAGCCGCATGCTGTTTCAACAAACCATTGAGACCGACGAGCTCGCGCCATTGTCTATGGCGGTGAAAGACGTCTGGCGCAGTGTGTTTTATCCGATGGACGACACCAAGGCGGCCTTAATTCAGCCTATTTGGTCGAACCCTGATGCTTTGCTGAAAGACTTATATTTACTGAACAATCAGCCCGACGCCAAAATCGCCGTGCCAGATTACGATTGGGAAAGCGCGTTAAGTCAGGCTCAACAAACCATGGCTGCGGTTCGCTCCATGTGGCTAGATCAATCGCAAGACATCATTGATGCCCTTGAGCGCAGCGGCATTAAACGCACTTTTTGGCGCAAAGATCCGTCGAAAGACATTCAAGCCATAACGCAATGGGCGAACTCGACGCGTTTTGAGTTAGACAAAAGTCTTGAGAAATTTGATAGCAATGAACACTCTAGCCGATTGAGCAAAGGTGGCGACCTGCCGGCTCACGAATTCTTTGGCTTGGTGCAAGCGCTGCGTGAAAGCTTTCCTGATGCAGGTCGATTAAAAGCCGTATTGCTAACTCAGCTTTGGCAGCAAACACAAGAACGCATGAAACGCTGGAAACGCAGTACGCAATCGCTGACCTTTACCGATTTGCTAACCTCTCTCGATGTGGCGTTAACGAAAGACGAAGCAGGCAAATTAGCCGAACGCATTCGTCACCTTTATCCGATTGCTTTGATCGACGAATTCCAAGACACGGATGCGGTGCAATATCGGATTTTCTCTACCATTTATGCGCCAGCGACTGTTGATCAAAATACGCTTGGTTTGATCATGATTGGTGATCCTAAACAGGCAATTTATGCCTTTCGTGGCGCGGACATTTACACCTATTTGGCGGCCAAAAAACGAGTCGACAGTGTGTATTCTTTAGCAACAAATTACCGGTCTTCCGCGGCAATGATTCAGTCGGTCAATGGGCTTTTTACCACACAAGCGGAACCCTTTCGCGTCACCGGGATTCCCTTTGTTGAAGTACAAGACCGTGGCGTTGCCAGTGGTTTTTCTCGACAAGGTCAAACACAAGCCGCTCTGCAATTTTTGTATCAACGCAGTGACGAGCCAGTTTCTGCCAAAGATTATCGTCAAACCATGGCGGAATCCTGCGCAGCGCACCTTCATGAGTTGTTGTTGGAAGGGCAGCAAGGCGAAGCTCTAATTGATGGCAAAGGCGTGCGACCAAAAGATGTTGCTTTGTTGGTGACTAACTTTAGCCAAGCCAATGCCTTGAAAGACGCATTACGTCAGCGAGGCATCGCCAGTGTGTATTTGAGCGATAAAGGTTCCGTGTTCGAAACCGTCGAAGCGCGAGAATTATTGATCGTGCTGACGGCGATCTTATCCAATGGACAAGAAAGCAAACTGCGTTCGGCGTTGGCAACCAGCTTGGTTGATTGGTCATTGGAAGACTTAGATACGTTAAATCACGACGACGTGGTGTATGAAAAATGGGGGCAAGCGTTCCGAGATTATTTAGAGCTCTGGGACAAGCAAGGCTTGTTGCCTATGTTGCGCGAGTTTATGCAGGACGTTGCCTTGGCGGCGAATATGCTCAGTCATACTGGTGGCGAACGTCGCTTAACTGACTTTCTGCATTTGACCGAAAAGCTCCAGCAGAAGTCTCTTGAGTTGGATTCCAAAGAAGGCGTTTTACGTTATCTCAGATTGGCGATTCAAAACCCGAACGGTAACAGCGACGAGCAAAAAATTCGCCTTGAAACCGACGCGGAATTGGTTCGAATTGTCACCATTCACAAAAGTAAGGGCTTGGAATATCCAATAGTTTATTTGCCTTTCGCGTTTACGCCATATCGTGACCAGGACAGTTCGGCTTTGTATCACGATGCACAGCAGCAATTGTGGATTGCCATTGATCCTGATGAAGCACAAACCGAGCAGCACAAAGAAGAGCTGTACGCGGCGGAAATTCGGTTGGCTTATGTGGCGTTAACCCGTTCCAAAGAGGCCTGTTTTATTGGTTCAATGGAAGTGGGCAAAAAGTCTAATAAGACGCGTGGCGCCGTATCGGATGTTCATCTTAGTGGTGTTGGTGCTTTGATTGGCGAAGGCGAGTTGCTTGAAGCTGGCGATTTGTATCCAAGTATTGAACGTCTTTGTGAGCGTTATCAAGATGGTCAAATGCAGTTATTGGATTTGCCTGAAGAACCACAGCGTTTACCACGATTCAAAATGGCGGCTTTTAATAAGGTGCAGGACGAATTGATCGAACCTCATGCACGAGACTTTACCGGACGTGTGGAACGAGATTGGTGGGTCGGTAGTTATTCCTCGCTGGTGGTGGAAGATAAAGAGCATCACGATGAAAGTGTACCCGGTTTGGATGAAATGACGCGTTTCGTCGATCCTTTGCTGGACAATATGGAAGTGCCTGAGTCGCCATTGGAGCTACAACAAAAGGAACCGGAAAAGAATCGTTTCACCTTTCCCAAAGGCGCAAAGCCGGGGACTTTCTTGCATGACACGCTGGAAGGCAAAGCGCTGCATGATGTGTCTGCTAATCCGAGCTTTAAAGACTTATTGAAAACCAGTCACCATAAGCTGATGGCTGATTTTTACCAACGTCAGGGTTTCGATGAATGGCAAGACGTATTGAGCGAATGGTTGCCTGATATCGTCAACACTGAATTGATGGCGGGAATGAGTCTGGGGAGTTTAGCGCCGTCTGCTTGTCGCAAAGAAATGGAGTTTTTTATTCCGGTGACTGGCATGAACGCCTTGCAGCTGGATCGGATTTCTCGTGAACACGATGAGGTATCGCGAGTCGCGCCGATGATTCAGGATAGGCCGTTAAAAGGCATGTTAAAAGGTTTTATCGATTTATTATTCGAATACCAAGGTCGTTATTACGTGCTGGATTATAAGTCGAATTACTTGGGTGACGACTTTGCCGATTACGAGCCAGACAAGCTGGTTCATGCCATCGCCGAGCACAGATACGACTTGCAATATCAACTTTATACCTTGGCTCTGCATCGCTTATTGAAGCAGCGTTTGCCAAATTATGATTACGACAAACATGTTGGCGGCGTGGTGTATTTGTTCCTCCGCGGTATGCAGCCAGAACAGCAAACGGGGATTTTCCAAAGCCGTTTAAGTCTTGAGCATGTGACTGCGCTAGATAAGTTGTTTAGTGGCAAGGAACAGAGTGATAAATCAATGGATAGCAAATCGAACGAGGAGGCTGTGCAATATGGACTTTTCTAATCAGTTAGGTTTGCTTGACTCTCTTAATGAAAAAACGCTTGAGGAAAATTCTCCGGTAGTAACATCATTCAGTTTGTTGGATTGGCAGGCCAAAGGCATATTGCGAGCGATTGATTGTCAGTGGATTGAACAATTGGCTCAACACACCAACGAAGGCAATCCAGACCAAGGTAATAATGCTGTTCATATCGCCGGTGCTTTGTGCAGCGCTTATCTTGGTGCAGGTCATATTTGTATTGATCTGGCGGCCATTTGGCAAATGCCGCCAGAAGACATTGACCTAGACGAGTTACGAACGGCGTTAGGAAATAGCGGCGTGAATAGTGTTGCAGCTTGGTGTGAAGCATTGCAGGCGAGTCGTTTGGTTTCGTTAGCAGAGAGTGTCACTGAACGTCCGATGGTATTGGCAGGCACGCGTTTGTATTTGTATCGTTATTTCCAATATGAGCAACAAGTGCTGAATTATCTCAAAGGACAATTTTCTGTTGTGCCTTTTGCTGTGGATGCTGGTTTATTAGCGCAACTTTTCCCTAACAAAGCGGACGTTGTAGATTGGCAAAAAGTGGCGGTTGCCAATGCGGCGAGTTTGCCTTTCTCTGTGATCAGCGGTGGCCCCGGAACTGGAAAGACAACAACTGTGACACGCTTGTTGGCGTTGCTGGTGGCTCAGTCGCTTGCTGAAGGTAAGTTATTGCGTATTGAGTTGGCAGCACCAACAGGCAAAGCGGCGGCGCGTTTGACAGAGTCTATTTCAAAAGCCAAAGCGGATTTGCCATTAAGTGACGACGTTAAGCTTGCCATTCCAGAACAAGCCAGCACCTTACATCGTTTATTAGGCAGCGAATTTGGACGTAGCCGTTTTAAGCACAATAAAGAAAACCCTCTACATCTGGATGTGTTGCTGGTTGATGAAGTGTCCATGGTGGATTTGCCGATGATGGCAAAATTGATTGATGCGATGCCAATCCATGCGCGACTCATTTTATTAGGCGACAAAGACCAGCTTGCCTCGGTAGAAGCCGGCAGTGTGTTAGGAGATTTGTCCTATGGCATCGAAGAGGTTTACTTCCAACCAGAATGGGCTGAACGCCTTGGTAATCTTACTGGGGAAAATCTTGCTCCGTTTGGTAATCCATCGGCTCCGCCAATTAGCCGAGCGCTTACTTTGCTGCGCACCAGTTATCGCTTTGACGTTAATAGTGGCATCGGACACTTGGCAAAAGCCATGAACGCAGGCGACAGTCAGGCTGTTTTGCGTTGTCTGCAGTCTAATTACGCTGATGTTGAGTGGCGAGCACCAGAAGAAGGGCAAACCAAAGCGGATATTGCGACATTGGCTAAAGGTTATGACGATTACTGGGAAGCGGTGCGTCAGAATCTCGATATTGCAAAGCTGTACGAAGTTTTTTCACGTTATCAGATTCTGACTGCCGTTCGCCAAGGTGAATTTGGTGTCGAGAAGGTGAATGCTCAGCTGGAACAGTATTTCTATCAGCGAGGGCGAGTAAAAGATCCCCATGTTTGGTATCCGGGAAAAGCGGTGATGTTAACGAGAAACGATGCAGCATTAGGCTTGTTTAACGGTGATATTGGCCTTTGTATGCCCGATGAGTTTCAGCGTCTTCGCGTGTGGTTTATGCAGCCTGATGGCTCTTTTACCGGCTTGTTACCGAGTCGTTTGAGTGAGTTTGAAGTGGTCTTTGCGATGACGGTACATAAATCCCAAGGCTCTGAATTCGATCAGGTTGCCTTGTTATTGCCTATGACGCCATCACCAGTGTTAACCAAAGAGCTGCTTTACACGGGTATTACTCGAGCGAAGCAGTCTTTTACATTGTGGGGATCAAGCGGATTGATTCGGGCAGCGACCACTACTCGTATTCAGCGTTATTCTGGACTTATTGGCGAGCTTTGGCATTGATATTGAGGTATTCGACTCCATTATTCTTAAAACCTTTAAAAAGCGAATAAAAGCTCAGGCTAAATAATCTTGTTACGCGATTCTTGATGTGATTTTTTTATGTTAGGGTAAGCGGCATTTGAACACTGTAAAAAATTAAAATTTCGACATTATGTAAAGTAGGAAAGAGTAGCAACAATGGCAAAAGAAATTGTTTTAACCGGTGTTACCACCACAGGCACTCCACACCTAGGCAACTATGTGGGTGCAATTCGTCCTGCGATCGAAGCGAGCCGTCAAGAAAACACGGAATCTTACTTCTTCCTTGCAGACTATCATGCGTTGATCAAGTGTCAGGATCCAGAGCGCGTGAAACAGTCTCGTTTAGAAATCGCGGCGACCTGGCTAGCGTGTGGTTTAGATACTGATAAAGCAACTTTCTACCGTCAGTCTGATATTCCTGAAATTGCCGAATTGAATTGGCTACTGACTTGTGTGACCGCTAAAGGTTTGATGAACCGCGCCCATGCTTATAAAGGTGCTGTCGATGAAAACCTTGCCAACGGTCAAGACCCAGATTTTGGTATTACCATGGGCTTGTTCTGCTATCCAGTGTTGATGGCGGCAGATATTTTGGCGTTTAACGCGCATAAAGTGCCTGTTGGTCGTGACCAAATACAGCATATCGAAATGGCGCGAGATATTGCGGGTCGTTTTAATCATTTATTTGGTGAGCATTTTGTATTACCTGAAGCCGTTGTTGGCGAAGAGGGTTCAATACTTAAAGGTCTAGACGGTCGTAAGATGAGTAAGAGCTACAATAATACGATTCCATTATTTGATACTGAGAAAAAGCTACAAAAAGGTATCAATAAAATTAAAACAAACTTGTTAGAGCCAGGTGAAGCTAAAGACCCTGAAGACTCTACCGTGTTTGATATTTATAAAGCGTTCGCAACGCCTGAGCAAACAGCACAAATGCGTCAGAATTATGCAGAAGGTATTGCATGGGGCGAAGCGAAGAAGGAACTTTTTACTTTGGTTAATGGTCAACTATCTGAGCCGCGTGAAAAGTACCTTGAGTTAATTGCGAATCCTGCTCATGTAGAAGAAGTGTTACAAGCAGGGGCAGAGAAAGCGCGAGCTCGTGCACGTGGAATGATTTCAGACTTACGCAATGCCGTTGGTTTGGTCAACTTTAAATAAAGGAGAGTTTTGTGAAAACAACAGTATTTGCCATGTTAATGGCGTTTGTTTTGGCAATCGGCGCTGGCGGTTATAGTGCGGATGTTCAGGCTAAAAAGTTTGGTGGTGGTAAAAGTTTTGGTAAAAGCTTTTCTGTTTCTAAACCTAAAAGCACTGCAGCTAATACAAGCAGTACGACGAACGCTGCAGCTGGCGCTAAAAAACCTGGATTTTTGGGTGGTTTAGGCGGCGGTTTGTTAGGTGGTTTGTTAGCTGGTGGTATTTTTGCTGCCTTGCTAGGAAGTGGTGCTTTTGATGGCATTTCTTTCGGTGATATTTTGCTATTTGCTGTGATTGGTTTCTTGATCTACAAGTTCTTTATCGCACCAAAACGCCGTGCTGCTCAGGCTCAAGCCAGTGGTGCAGGTACGAATGGTATGTTCCGCGAAGTGCCAAACTCAACTCGCGATAATGTTCAGCCTTCTCCAATGTCTGGAATAAGTGGCTTTGGTGCACAACCAGAGATTAAGCTTCCACCAGGATTTAATGAGCAGGCGTTTGTTGCCGAAGCAAAAAATCATTACATCACGCTGCAAAAAGCGTGGGATGACAATAATTTTGATGAAATTCTTGATTATGTTAGCCCTGAGCTTTACAACCTTTTGGTTGCAGAACGTGCGACTCATGGTGATAACAAACCGCGTACCGAAGTTATCTCTTTGATGGCTGAGCTGGTTCGTGGTGAATATATTGGTTCAATAGCTTCTATCTCTTTGCAGTTTTCAGGCTGGATCAAAGAAGGTGATCAGACTTCCGATACAAATGAAATTTGGCATTTGGAAAAGAATATGTCTGATGCAAATGGAAATTGGACAATAGTTGGGATACAACAAGACAACTAATTGTTACTTAACTTTGCTCGTAGACTCATCATGGTTTGTTTAAACTAGACAAAGCTTGTGATGAGTTCTACATTACTCTTATTAAACTGAATATGGATGTGAGCCATGTCTGAATTAGCGCCTATTAAAGAAAATGGGAAAGCCTTATCTGAATCGAAAAAAGGCGAGTTGTTACAGTATCTAACTTTTAAGCTGATTGACGAGACCTATGGTATTAACGTCATGCAGATTAAAGAAGTGCTACGGTATAGTGAAATCGCCCCAGTTCCAGGTGCGCCTTCTTATGTATTAGGCATTGTTAATTTACGTGGTAATGTCGTGACGGTAGTGGATACTCGAGTACGTTTTAGTTTGCCAGAGTGCACTATCACTGATGATACTCGGATCATTATTATCGAACACGATGGCGAGCAAGTTGGTTTGCTTGTTGATGCAGTCCAAGAAGTATTCTATTTATACCAGGGTGAGATTGAGCAAAGTCCTAGCGTTGGTAATGATGAAGCATTGAAGTTCATTCAAGGTGTTTATCAGAAAGAAGAAGAGTTGGTTATTTTACTTGAGCTTAACCGTATGTTTGAACGCAATGATGCACTTGGCATCGAAGCGATGAATTAAACCAACAGATTCTTTTTGAACGGCTCTTTTATTGAGTGAATATAGAAAAAACCATGCCGCCGCGCATGGTTTTTTTATGCCTAAAATTATATTTTATAGGCAGTGGTCTTGAAGCTTATCTTTCCCAATAAGCTTCTTCAAGGCTGTCTTCTCTTTCTGGTAATCCTCTGGATAAGCGAGACGCGTTTTGAGCAAGGATTTCATAACTCACGCGGTTTGAATATTTGCAGATCTGTGCGAAAGAAGAATAGGCTAGAAATGGCGCCAAGTGTTTGCTGGAGTTTGGAATAACTTCTTTGTGAAAATGATTGGCAGAAATATCATGCAGTAAAGCCGATAGCGCGCCATCACCAGCGCCATTAGTGTTGCGGATTTTCTCTGGACCACCCATATACGGGTCTATATGAGAAAAAACTTTCACCGGTTGTTTGCACGCTTCGCGCAACATTGGGCGACTAAATTCCCAGCGGTTAAAATCTGCCAAACTACCAGATTTTATCGGGTGTGTGGTTTCACGTCTTAGTTCATCATCAGTATGTCCGCATAAATACATGCCATCAGGGCCAGCGGTAAGCAGCACAATGTCTACATGCTCTAGAATTGCACTGGCGGCTTGTAATGGATCTGAGAAGCCCGTTAATGCTTCGGCTTCTAGTTCATTCATCGCTAGTACGTTGACGTATTTTTTAATCAGTTCGAGTAACTCTTCGCGATTATCTTCTACAAGGTGCTTGGTGCCTAATGTTAATACGGTTGGAACATGGTGCAGGTGAGCGTATTCCAAGGCTTTTAACATAGCTTGTTTAATCGGTTTACCTTGGTGGCGCAATGGATAGGCGCATGTTACCAATGCTGCACTTCCTGCGATGATATGTTCGGGTATGTGATCGACGTCTAGTTCATCCATGTCACCGGGGGCGATAGCAAAAGTGCGTTCACCATCCGGTGTTATCAAGGTAATACCTCGGCCAATGTCACCAGGTACGCCTTGTAAGTGATTCATATCGACTTTGCTGCTGGTATGGCAGATATAATGGTAAGCTGGTGACCCTAAAGTGATGTTGGCTGACATAACACCAAGTAGTACAGATTTGTCATCGGCTAATACAGAATAGTTATGAATGGTGTTGCCAATGGTGCCACCGGCAAAATGATCAGAGATACTATTTTGTGCTGTTAATTCGCTGTAAATAGCGGAAGCTGTGTCTGCATCTACAAGATTAGATAAGCCTTTTTGGATTTTAAAGGTCTCTAAAAATTGATCAGAGACATTAGCGACTACGTCGACAATAGTTTCATCCAAACCAACAATGTAGGTGTCTTTATCGGGTCGAACTTCCGATGTCGGCAAAACGGGCTTTGGTTGTGAAACAGGAAAGTAATGTTTAAGTTTGCGTCTGCCGGGAAACTTCATATTGGTGCTCGTGGGTAAAATAATTAAGCGAGTTTAGCAAAGAATTGACCGGTCGGGCAGGATGAGTTGTAAGAAAGTAAGGTGAAAATGAACGAATCAGAGTTAGATCGTTATAGTCGTCAGTTATTATTACCCAATTTTGATATTCAAGGGCAACTCAACCTTGCTCAAGCGAAAGTCTTGGTCATTGGCTTGGGTGGATTGGGAAATATTGCTGCCACGTATTTGGCAACTTCCGGAGTTGGCTATTTGATTTTGGCTGACGGCGATCAATTAGAAAGCAGTAATTTGCCTCGCCAAGTGCTTTATGATGAAAGTCAGATTAGTTTAAACAAGGTTGATGCAGCGGCGAAACAAATCGCTCTTAAAAATCAAGCTGTCAAAGTGGAGGTTATCGCGCAAAAATTATCCGGCGATTCTCTATTAAACGCCGTAGAGCAAGCGGATGTGGTGTTGGACTGTACCGACAACTTTACTGCTAGACAAGCCATCAACCGAGCTTGTTTGTCATTAAAAAAACCATTAGTCAGTGCGGCTGCGATTCGTTGGGAAGGGCAACTGGTGAGCTTTTTATATCATCAGCAATCAACACCTTGTTACGAGTGCTTGTATCCGTCTTTGTCGGATCAGCATTTAAGCTGCAATGAAAGCGGCATTGTCGCACCTGTTGTTGGCTTGTTAGGCGTCTATCAGGCACTTGAAGCCTTAAAGCTGGCAAGTGGCTGCGGAAAGGTCAAACATGGTGTATTAAGGCTGTTCGATGGTTTTGAAGGGGGGTGGCGTGAGATGCGTTTAACTCAAGATCCAGAGTGTTTGGCTTGTTCGTAGGAAGCTGGTGTGATGGTTAAAATTAGCTCTACGCTTGAAAACTGATAGATAGCCCCTATTTTAGTAATTAATATTTTTCTCTAAGAATTTCAGCAGATTTTCGTTAGAATTCACCACAGTCTTTTTAGCCGAGCATTTTTGTGTCAGGCAAGCATTCATTTACAGGAGCAATAACATGAGCGATGTTAAACACGCTAAATTAATGATTTTAGGTTCTGGCCCAGCGGGTTATACCGCAGCTGTTTATGCGGCTCGTGCGAACCTTAATCCTGTGATGATTACAGGTATGCAAATGGGTGGTCAGTTGACGACGACTACCGAAGTTGATAACTGGCCAGGTGATGATCAAGGCGTACAAGGTCCAGAATTGATGGAGCGTATGCGTAAGCATGCAGAGCGTTTTGAAACAGAAATCATTTTTGACCACGTCAATAAAGTAGATCTAAAAAACCGTCCATTCCGTTTGGAAGGTGACAGTGGTGTTTACACTTGTGATGCGTTGATTATTTCTACTGGTGCGAGTGCTCAGTACTTGGGTCTAGAGAGCGAAACGAAATTCATGGGCCAAGGCGTGTCTGCTTGCGCAACTTGTGATGGTTTCTTCTACCGCAACCAAGATGTTGCTGTAATCGGTGGTGGTAATACAGCTGTTGAAGAAGCACTTTACCTTTCTAACATTGCAAAAACGGTTACCGTTATTCACCGTCGTGACAAGTTCCGCTCTGAAAAAATTCTAGCGGACAAATTGATGGAAAAAGCGAAAAACGGCAATGTGAAAATCGAATGGCATTCTGAGCTAGACGAAGTGCTAGGCGATAGTGCCGGTGTAACTGGTGTTCGTATCAAAAATAGTCAAACAGGCGAGACAAAAGAATTAGCTGTTGCTGGTTTGTTTGTTGCGATTGGTCATAAGCCAAATACAGATATCTTCCAAGGTCAGCTTGAAATGAAAGATGGCTACTTAAAAGTGCAATCTGGTACGCACGGTAACGCGACGCAAACTAGCGTTGAAGGTGTTTTTGCTGCGGGTGATGTGTCTGATCATATTTACCGTCAAGCAATCACATCAGCGGGTACTGGTTGTATGGCGGCGTTGGATGCGGAACGTTTTCTTGATTCTCAAGAGTGAGCAAGTTAGGAATGAGGTGATATGTTCAATACGTTGTACATAAGCCTTAAAATTTGTTGAATTAGTGTCATAAACAAAAAAACCGATTCTAGGATCGGTTTTTTTATGCCTATGGTAATTCGTGTTAAACGAATTACTGAGCGTTGTAAGCTTCGATGCCTTCAACGATGGCTTTTTTCGCTTCTTCTGCGTTCGCCCAGCCTTCTACTTTTACCCACTTACCTTTTTCAAGGGTTTTGTAGTTTTCGAAGAAATGTTCGATTTGATCACGTAGCAATTGTGGAATGTCGTTCACATCTTGGATATGACCGTATTCTTTACTTAGTTTTTCGTGAGGAACGGCAACCAATTTAGCGTCCATACCCGCTTCGTCAGACATGTTCAGTACGCCAACCGGACGGCAGCGAATAACAGAACCTGGTACAACTGGGTAAGGCGTAATAACCAATACGTCAACTGGGTCACCGTCATCAGCTAAAGTGTTGTTCACGTAACCGTAGTTTGCAGGGTAAAACATAGGAGCCGTCATGAAGCGGTCAACAACAAGCGCGTCCATGTCTTTATCAACTTCGTATTTTACTGGGTTCGCTTGTGCTGGAATTTCGATGATAACGTTGATGTCGTTTGGTGCATCTTTGCCGGCAGGTATTTTGCTATAGCTCATTATTATTTCTTCCAATGTATTAAATATGGGCGATATTATAAAAGCTAGACAGCTTCTATGCTAGTTGTGGAACGCATCCTTTCGTAATATTCGCTATTCAGATCGAATTAAATGAGTAAAAATAGCCTTAAAATGCGTTAACTTATTGCTTTCTTTCTGAATTTAGCTAGTCTTACACAGTGATCAAATTATAGTCGCGAGGACAGTAATGACAAAATCTGAGCTGATAGAGCTGCTAATCGATCAGCAATCCCATTTACCAGTAAAAGATGTTGAGCAAGCAATCAAAGCAATGCTTGAACATATGTCTGATTCTTTGGCAAATGGTGAGCGCATTGAGATACGAGGCTTTGGTAGTTTTTCTCTACATTATCGAGCACCTAGAATAGGCCGAAACCCTAAAACTGGGGAGTCTGTTGAGTTGAGCGCGAAATATGTACCTCATTTTAAACCAGGTAAAGAGTTGAGAGAGTTAGTCAACCTACCTGAAGACAATGAGATCAACGAACTTAACTAATTTACGTCTTATGCCTCGAAATCTATGAGCTATCACGGCATAATAACGCCATTCTATTTTTGGTAGGTTGTTTTATGCTTAAATGGCTGAAAAGAGTTACTTATACAGTACTCATTGTTTTCTTTCTCGCCGTGGGTGTGTTTTTTGCCATCCGTAATCCACAACTTATTCCCCTTGATCTTGTTTTTTGGCAAGGTCCCGAACTAAGCGTCGCTCTTTATGTCATTTTATCTTTTACCGTAGGAGCTTGTGTGGCTCTTTTAGTCAGCTCTATTGCGTATTTGCGTAGTGAACGCCAGATTAGGGTGTTGACTCGTAAATACGAAAAAGCACGAGATGAAGTGGATGCCTTGCGTAAAGCCTCTATTGCTAAAGAGCTTTCTGTTGGGAAGGAGTAATTGAGTTGACCGAAATTGGGTTGTTTTTGGTTCTTTTTGTCGCGCTCTTCGTTGGCTGGGCAATGGGGCGTAAAAATCCGACCAAGAAAAATAAGCAGGTTAAGAAAAATATTCCGACGGATTATTTTCGTGGCCTCAATCATTTACTTAACGATCAACACTCAGAGGCTATTGATGCTTTTGTTGATTCCTTAGAAGTTAACTCTGATACTTTTGATATTCATCTCACACTAGGCAATTTATTTCGTAAAAAAGGCGAAATACAAAAAGCGATTAACATCCATCAAAACTTACTTGCTCGCCCCGAAATATCCCAGCGTGAAATGCGTATGGTGCAATTGGAATTGGCCAGTGACTTTATGTCGGCAGGTTTGTTGGATAGAGCGGGTCGCCTGTTATTAAATATGGCGTCCACATCACGGAAAAGTGAGTTTCAACCTAAAATACTTACCTTGCTCGTGGATCTTTATGAATTTGAGCAAAGCTGGGATAAGGCTATTCAAATCGGTTCTGAATTGATAAAAGAAACGCCAACCAAAAAAGAGATTAAGCGCTTGGCACATTTTCACTGTGAAATGGCGCAAGAACTCCAAAAGAAAGAGCAATGGAAGCAGGCCTTCCAACATTATAAAGATGCTTTAGATGTAGATTCTAGTTGTGTTCGAGCGAGTATTGGCGCTGCCGATGTATTAAATAGTCAGGGCCGTTATCGTGATGCGATTAAAGAGCTAAAGCATGCTGCGGAGCAAGATCCAGAATTCATTTCAATCATTATCCCCAAGTTAAAAGAGTGTTATCAAAAGGTATGGGGTAGTGGTGGATATATTAAATTTCTACAAGAACAGAACCAGACAAAACCTTCTACAGCGTTAATTATGGCACTTGTTCAGCATTATATGGAAACCGATAAAGACTACGCCGAAATGTTTTTGGTTGAGCAGTTAAGGCAGCACCCAACAATTAAAGGCTTCAAAGAGCTAATTAGCTTGCAGCTTGCTGATTCTCAAGGATACAACCAGCAACATCTGGTGGTTCTATTTGAGCTTATTGATCAGCTGGTTCAAGCTAAACACAAATATCAATGCCGTCAGTGCGGCTTTCCAGGCCATCAATTGCATTGGCAGTGTCCAAGTTGTAAAAATTGGGGTGTGGTGAAGCCGATTCATGGATTGGAAGGCGAATAAAACCACCTGAGCATTGTGACACTTATAAACGATAGAAACTGAAAGAAAGAGGACACTGAATGAGCTGCCAATCCCCTATAGTGGTTGCCCTAGATTATCCAACCATGGCGCAATCTATTGAGATGGCTAAACGACTTGACCCTGAACAATGTCGAGTTAAAGTCGGCAAAGAGCTATTTACAACAGCTGGTCCTGTGATTTTGGATGAACTGCATAAATTAGGATTCGAGATTTTTCTAGATCTTAAATTTCATGATATTCCCAATACGGTTGCCAATGCTGTTAGTGTGGCGGCAAGGGCTGGTGTTTGGATGGTAAACGTACATGCCTCTGGTGGTCGCCGAATGATGGAGGCCTCTGCTAATGCGTTACAACAACTGCCTGATAATAAAACCTTGCTGATCGCGGTGACGGTACTGACCAGTATGGATCAAAGCGACCTTATAGAAATAGGTATAGATGCAACCCCTGAGCAACATGTAAAACGTCTTGCTGCATTAGCAAAATCATCAGGAATGGACGGTGTGGTTTGCTCTGCACAAGAATCCAGTATGTTGTCAGCAGATCTAGGTAAAGACTTTGTTTTAGTAACTCCAGGTATTCGTCCTGCTGGTTCTGATCAAGGCGATCAGAAACGCATCATGACACCAGCTGAAGCAATGGCAGCTGGTAGTCATTACCTTGTAATGGGGCGTCCTATTACACAGGCGAATGATCCTATTGCGGTATTAACTCAGGCAAACGCTGATTTGGGCTTGATGGCATAAATTGCTCGCCTTGGGCCTTGAAGTCTGGTTAAAAACCTTTTACTCTAAAACCACTTACTTGTTTCAGCTCTTGTTGACGCAGTAAGTGGTTTTTTATTGGCAAGATGCCATCTTTTGTTTTTAAAAGAATTTGAAAAGGATTTTTCTATGACGAATTTCAAACGTATTTTGTGTGTTTGTGCTGCTCGCTCACTTCTTGTTATCTCTCTGGCTTTTATGCCTTTCTCGCTTTTCGCTGCAACCCCTTTGGATATAAATACCGCAACTGCTACCCAGTTTTCTGCGGTGATGTCTGGTGTTGGGATTAAAAAAGCGGAGGCAATTATTGCTTATCGTGAGGCTAATGGCGGCTTCGATTCCGTTGATCAATTAGCTCAGGTTAAAGGTATTGGCGATGCGCTTTTGGCCCGCAACAGGGATTTACTTCAAGTCGTGGCAACCGGTGAAAGTTCGAAAAATTAGCTTTATTTAGATAACTGAAAACAAGCGGATTATGCGTCCGCTTGTTTTATTGTTAAGGCTTTAATGGCTTGATGTTGGGTTAAAAAGACTTGTCCACTCAGGTTTTCTATTAGGCTAGAGTCCGTTAGCTTATCCATTACGGGGCCTTTAATTTCTGAAAAATGCAGCATGACGCCAGCGGATTTCAATCTATCGTCAATGGTTTCTAAACTATCTAATGCACTGGCATCTATCATATTGACTGCGTTGCACATCAGAATGAGATGTTTGGTGTCTTTATGTCTTGATATTAGCGTCAACACGTAATCTTCTAGTACTCTGGCGTTGGCAAAGAAGAGGTTTTCATCAATTCGAATGGTGACTATTTCTGGGTCTGTTTCGACATCAAAGCGATTCACATTACGAAAGTGTTCTGTTCCTGGAAGGCGACCAACCACGGCAATATGTGGATGGCTAGTGTGCCAAAGAAAGAACAAGAGTGATAACGAAACCCCAACGATTATTCCTGTTTCCATACCAATAAATAGTACGACAAAGAAGGTGGCTAACAAGCCGAGTGCTTCTTGTTTAGAGAAATGATAGAGTCTTAAGAAGTCTTTAAAATCGATAAGCTGCAAAATAGAGATAGTAATGCTGCTTGCTAATACCGCTGTTGGAAGATAGTAAAAAAGCGGTGTAAAAAATAGCAAAGTTATAAGCATTAATAATCCGGTTAATATGCCTGTCATTGGGGTTTTCGCTCCGGCACTGACATTGACCACCGACCTTGAAAACCCACCTGTTACTGGGAAAGAGGCACTAAATGCTGCGGCTAAGTTCGCCAACCCCAATCCGACCAGCTCTTGGTTTGGATTAATATCTTGTTTACGCTTTGCCGCAAAAGATTGAGCAACAGAAACAGACCCAACGAAGCCCACAATGCTGATTAGAAAAGCCCCCGGTAACAGATCAATCATGGTATCTAAAGTAAAATTTTCAAAAGGTATCGTGGGTAAACTATTGCTTATATTGCCAACGATTTTGATACCGAGTGAGTCTAGAGAAAATACTGCAACGCAGCTTGTTGTTGCAACGACAACGATTACAGGGCCTGATTTGCCCAACATGCTAGCGGTATTTTTCGCTAACCCAAGTTTGCTTAGAACAGGTGTTAAATAGCGTTTTAGTAGTATTAAAAAAGCGATGGAAATTACACTTAAAATGACAGTGGGTAGATTGATGTCATTGCTATGCAGCATCATACTTTGCGCTAGCTCGATTAGATTGTTGCCATGGGCTTGAACACCAATTAAGTGCTTGAACTGACCAACAGCAATTAAAATTGCAGAAGCACTAATAAAACCAGAAATAACCGGATGACTTAATAAGTTAGATAGAAAGCCCATTTTTAACAGGCTCATCAAAATCAAAAAAACACCGGATAGAAACGCCAACATCATTGCGATAGCGGCATAATTTTCACTTCCAGGTAGTGCGAATGGCATTGCGATGGTCGCGGTCATCATTGAGGTAATGGCGACTGGGCCAACAGCAAGTGTGCGGCTAGTTCCAAAAAGGGAGTACAAAATAGCAGGAATGATTCCTGCGTAGAGGCCAACCACGGCGGGTAGCCCTGCAAGCAAGGCGTAACCCATGCTTTGTGGAATTAACAAAATGGTGGCTATCAAACTGGCCATCGCATCTGTTTGCATGTCTTCTCGTGAATAGCCTTTAAGCCAAGCCATTGCTGGAAAGTATTTTTCCAATTTAGTCATTTTACTCGCTTAAAAATATTTTGGTTGGGTGCTTTGTAATCATGGCGCATAAAAATGCATGCCTAATTCCCTAGTGCTAATATTTTTGAATGAATGTGTTTAGGTTATAAGAATATTTCATTATGTTATATGTGGTGGCGGAATTGGTAAAGCCGAATATTGTTAGTTTTTCTGGCAGAGGATTTCCTAGTATCAACTTGCTATGAATGATTGAAATACCAGACGTCTCTAGCAAAATTTGGTAATCTATTAAGTCGATTGTAAAGCTAAGGGAAAATATCCGTGTCGCAAGAGTTTCAGGTTGTTTCATCTTATTCACCCGCAGGCGATCAGCCAAAAGCCATAGAGAAACTTGTTCGTGGTGTCGAAGCGGGCTTGGCTCACCAAACATTACTTGGGGTAACAGGCTCAGGTAAAACGTTCACCATTGCCAATGTAATCTCACAAGTTAAGCGTCCAACTATCGTTATGGCGCATAATAAGACCTTGGCGGCACAGCTTTACGGCGAATTCAAAGAATTCTTTCCTAATAATGCCGTAGAATATTTTGTTTCTTACTATGATTATTACCAGCCAGAAGCTTATGTAGCCGCGTCTGATACCTTTATTGAGAAAGATGCGTCAGTCAACGAACACATAGAACAAATGCGACTGTCGGCGACTAAAGCCTTGCTAGAGCGTGAAGACGTTATCATTGTCGCAACGGTGTCGGCGATTTATGGTTTGGGCGACCCGCAGTCTTATTTAAAAATGATGTTGCACCTTGATCGTGGTGATCGCATTGATCAACGTGATGTGTTGCGTCGTTTGGCAGAGTTGCAATACAGCCGTAATGATTTGGTATTAGAACGCGGTAATTTCCGTGTTCGTGGTGATGTCATTGAAGTCTTTCCTGCAGACTCGGAAGACACCGCGATTCGTATCGAGCTATTTGATGACGAAGTCGAAACCTTGTCGATGATTGACCCGTTAACTAACAAAACCATTCGCAAAGTTCCCCGTGTGACGATTTATCCGAAAACTCACTATGTGACACCAAAAGAAACCGTACAAGCAGCAATTGAACGTATTAAAGTGGAATTGGATCAGCGTCTTGAGCAGCTTAAATCGCTTAATAAGTTGGTAGAAATGCAACGCCTTGATCAGCGTACGCGATACGATTTAGAAATGATGCAAGAACTTGGTTACTGCAACGGCATAGAAAACTACTCGCGTTATTTGTCTGGTCGTGAAGAAGGCTCACCACCGCCTACTTTATTCGATTACCTGCCAGCCAATGCCTTACTCGTTATCGACGAATCCCACGTTACCGTGTCGCAGATCGGCGCTATGTATAAAGGCGACAGATCTCGTAAAGAGAACCTTGTCGAATATGGCTTCCGTTTGCCGTCTGCCCTTGATAATCGTCCTATGAGATTTGAAGAATGGGAACAGATTAAACCGCAGACTATTTTTGTCTCGGCAACACCGGGCAAATACGAAGCAGAGCATCAAGACTGGGTGGTAGAGCAAATTGTTCGCCCAACAGGCTTGATAGACCCTATTCTAGAAGTTCGACCTGTGGCAACTCAGGTGGACGATTTGTTGTCTGAAATTAATCTAAGAACGCCGATTGGTGAGCGTATTTTGGTAACCACTTTAACCAAGCGGATGGCGGAAGATTTAAGTGACTATTTAAGTGATCATGGTGTCCGTGTGCGTTATCTGCATTCTGATATCGACACCGTCGAACGAGTGGAGATCATTCGAGATTTACGTTTGGGTGAGTTTGATGTGTTAGTGGGTATCAACTTGCTGCGAGAAGGTTTGGACATTCCTGAAGTTAGCCTTGTGGCGATTCTTGACGCCGATAAAGAAGGCTTCTTGCGCTCGGAGAAATCGCTTATTCAAACTATTGGTCGTGCTGCTCGTAACGTCAATGGTAAGGCTATTTTGTACGCCGATCGTATTACTGGATCCATGGAGAGGGCGATCAGCGAAACGGATCGTCGCCGTGAAAAGCAAAAAGCCCATAACGAAGAGCATGGCATTACGCCAGTAGGTATTACCAAATCCGTGGAAGACATCATGGAAGGTGCTTATAACCCTGGTGCTGGTAAACGTGGCAACAAAACCAAGAAAGTGGCTGAGACAGCAAAAGATTATCAAGTGGAAAGCATGGAAGACGTGGCACAAGTGCGTAAAGCTATGATCCAACTGCAAAAAGAAATGATGCTAGCTTCGGAAGAGTTGAAATTCGAATTAGCGGCGGGTTACCGGGATCAGATTCGCCAGCTTCAACGAAAATTAAAAGACGTTGGCGAATCATAAAATAACAGAGGAGTCTTAAATGGCCATAACTCTTAGAAATTACAATATTATCCGCGTTATCGACAACGGCGTCATAGTCAACTGCACCGTAATTGAGATGTGCTACGACTATGCGCTTGTGCGATTTAAAGACAAAAAATACAAAGTGCCTTATGGTTTAATTGACGAAGTGATTGGCCACGAACTGCTTGTTCCTGTCAGTGAATAATAGTTTTAAAACAAAGACTTCAAAAAACACCAACGAGGGCTTGTCAAAAGCAAACCTCTGCGTATAATAGCCAACACTTTTTAGGACTATAGCTCAGTTGGTTAGAGCGCTACCTTGACATGGTAGAGGTCGGCGATTCGAATTCGCCTAGTCCTACCACCTAATTAAGCAATAAAATCAAGGGCTTACGTTAATTCGTAAGCCCTTTTTTTGTGCTTTTTTATCCTTACTTTATCCATTTCTTATCCTTTGTTATCCGTTTTTTGGTAGTGTTTTGCGGGTTTTTGGTGTGTGTTGTGTGCTGGCGAAGTGGGTAATATTGCTGGCATTTTCGTTCAGGTATAAAAAAAGAGAGCGTTTAGCTCTCTTCTTCGTCGATTAATTTGGCGAGTTCTCGCGGTATTCGCTGGTCTTTCCAATTTATGTTTTTCATGTCTATTTTGCTGATGTCGAGTCCGGCGGCTACTTGTAGGGCTTCTTTTTGTTCGTGGCCGTCTATGTAGTGATTGGTCATGTCTTCGGTGGCGTGGCCAGCTAATGCCATGATGTATTCTTTCGGGTAACCGGCTTTGAAGTAGAGCATGATGCCAAGCGCGCGAATGTCGTGGAATGATGGTCGTTCGTTTTGTGGTAAGTGGTTGTATGCGCCACTTTTATCGCGCCATTCGCGGAATTTTTTTGTTAAGTAGTCGGGCAGCACTGCGAACGGGTGCGGTTTGGCGTCTCGGTCGCGTCTGTCCATTCGCAGTGGTCTGCAATGAATTAGGTAAGGGCAGTGTGTTGTGCTGGTGATTGCGTCGTTTACAGCGTTCCACAGCGGGTCGCCCATTGCGATGTTGATGTGTACTGGCGTTTTGTAGTTGCGTGTTTTGCGCTGCAATATCTTGATTGAGCGGGTTTTAATGTCGATGTCACGCGCGATTTGAATGTCTACCAAATCACTGCGTCGCTGCAGGCTATACAGTGCGATGTCCATGGCGCGTTTAAGCCATGGCGGGGCAATTTTGTAAATCTCCATATAGCTGTCGAACGAGTGGCGTTGACGCTTGCGAGCTTCTGGTTCTTTTGCTTTTAGTTGTTCGGCTGGGTTGATGTCGCAATACCCTGCGTTGATCGCATAGCGAAATATGTCACGCATCAGCGGGACGTGTTTCTGCTGGGCGTGTGGTGTCTTGGTTTTGAGTAGGTTGTTTAGATCAAACGTGCGCACGTCTTGGACGCGCATTTTTGACCACAGCCCCATGTATTCATCTAGTTTGCTGAGCTTAATGTCTACCGTGTTTTTGCTCTGCTTTTTTGCTTCCAGTGCGGCTAGCAAAACAGAGTGTTTAAACTCGTCCAGCACTTGCGACATGGGCGGATTGCTTGGATTGTAGTTGCGCAGCTCTTCAGCCCGACGAGCAATGCGATTTACCAAGGATTCCTGATCCGCTAGTGCGATATTGAGTGCGGTCGCGGCATCAATGGCCACAGATTCAGGGATATCTTTGCCCAACGACTCCATTTTGCCGTCTGGCATTTTGTAGTAGTAATAGGTCCCGCTTGGGTTGCGCATCACTTTTAAGTTGCGCGCGAGTCTGTTGGGCTTTCTTGGGCTCATCGTGTTGCCGCACCTTGTCTAAATTCGTGTTTTAGTAGTATTGCATCTGCAAGTGGGTTACCCGTATTTACCGATTCAATGCGCTTTTCTTTTGGTTTTTCTGGCGCGGTTTCGCTGTAGCCGTAAGCCGGTGATCCGTCTGGCAATATCCAGACAAACCACAGCGAACCTTCTAATTCACCTGGTAACTCGCCTTTTTTAAGTTGGCGACGAAGGCGAGGCAGCTCGCGTTCTGGATCGGTAAAGTTGTTCTTGGCATAGTCTGCAAGGCGTTGCTTGCGGGGCCATTTTGGTTTTATTAAGCTCATTGTGGTCTCCTTTTGCAATGATGAAATCTTATTGATTTACGGACTTTGCTTTGTCTAATGCGTTTGCGGCCATCTCGCCAGCGGCTGGCCAATGGCGGCCACGGCTGCGGATCTCCATAAGCGCCTCTTTCATGATTTCGTTTTGCTGTTTGTGCATTGCGAATTCGGCATTGGCGGCGTCCATGATTGGACCTAGTTTTTTAACGCCGCGAAGGGTGTCTAAAATAAGGCGTCTTTGGTTGTGCATGGCTTCTTCTTTACTTTCGTACCCTGGGGAAATACCAAGAAACAACATGACATCGAGCAGCTTTTCGAGGTCGTTATAATCCAGCCCGTATTTGTCGTAAGAGGTTGGTATCTCTGTTTTTATTAACTCGGCAATTTCGGCTTTATTTAGTAAGTTGTTTGAAAAGTCGCCTTTATGGCCGCTGTGCCAAAGTCTGCCATCCATGTTCACGCCAAAGTAGTCGTGAGCTTTAAAGTTGTACATTGTGGCGCCTTCTGACTCTCTTTGAGCCGCTCCGCTGGCTTTCGATAGATTCATGATGTGCCTGTATGTATCAAAGGAGACTTGGCTTATAGGTATGCAAAAACCTTCTGGGTATTTATTTAAAATGCTCATGCCGCGCTCCTAGCTTTTGCAGATTTTAGTTTTTTATACCATTCCTCAATTTCCCAAGCCTTGCTTGGTTTTACTGGTGAACTAGGTGCGTAGAACAAGCACCGGATCAATTCGCTTGCATCTTCTTCACCTGAACGCTTCTCAAGCTCATCGCGTAGTTTTCGTTCCCCTGCTGTAGCCAAATCAAGAACCGCCCAAAGCAGGCCGCTTTTAATGTCGCCTCCGCTGGCGTGGCCAACGGTAACGTCTAGTTGTTTTTCGATGTTTGCAAACTTGCTGTCGGCTTGGGCCTTGATCAGTTCGTTTGCTACCCAGCGCGCGTGGGCGCTGTTACCCGTTTTTCTGAACTGTTCTAGTTCTGTTTGTATGGTTGGATTTGGCATGTTTTTCCCCGTTATTTTGTTAGGTAATATTTGTTGTTTTCTTCGGTTAGAAAGCCTTCTTTTGTTAGCTCTTCTAACGCCTGTTTTGTGCGTTGGTAGTTGGTTGTTTCGGCATGGCGCATGCTGGCTCTTACGCCGATTTCTCCACTTTCCATGCTCTTGATGGCTTGTTTAATTTCTTCCAAAGTTGGGCGACCTGTTTCGTTGTGTTTGGCTTCGTCTGTTTGGGTGTTCTGTTCTGCGTTTGGCTTAACGCTTGGTGTTTCTTGTGGTGTTTGGTTTGGTATTTGGTCGTCTGTAATGCCTGTTTTTACTGGTGTTTGGCGCATGGCGTAGCAAGAAAAGGCAACGAGTGGGCATAGGTCGACGAGTGCCGCTAAGACGATCCAGAGCGCCCAACGCCCCGCACCAATAACAGAGACTAGGGCGGTTGTTGCGTCGGTGTTTGGTGTTGTTTCGTTGCTCAGTTGGCCGATAACAGTACGACGATTTTCGCTTGCTTCTGACGCTTTCATGAGCAGTTGCCCAGCGTACCAAGCGTTGCCTTTTTCTTTGGCTGCGGTGGCGGAATCTGTTAGTGTTTTTTCTTGTTTTTCTAGGTCGTCAACAACGGACATTTTTAGTTTGTAGTCGTTTGAGTTGTGCAATTGTGTCTGCTGATTTTCCTGAAAACGTGACTCGAAAAAACCCGCTGTGGCCGATAGGCTGATCGCAAATAACACAGCGGTAATTAGGTACATAACGCCAGCGATTGTGCGCTGGCTGGCTTGCCAAAACTTAGGGGCAAGCGCAGCGAATAGGAACTGAAAGCACACCAAAGCAAGGCCGACAATTGCCGCCAAAGCGGTGTCGATCGGCATAACCGTTTGCTCTGTGAATAGCAGCACTTCGCACACAACCGACACAGCGGCCAACACCAGCGCCAACGCAAGCATGATAAAGCGCTCTGTTTTGTTTAAGACTAAAGGTTTCATGCTGGCTCCTTATGCTTTTTCTTCTTGCGGGAACATAGGTAGTTTCCAAGCGGCTTGGCGTAGTGTTTCGGCTTCGCTTGGCTCGTATCCCCATATGTTGCTATGGTCTCGTAGTCTTTTTGGCGTGATAACTAAAGGATTAAGCGTTTCGCCTTTGGTGATGTAATCGCGAAGATCTTCTATCAGGTTTCGCAGCGTTCCACCGTGATTAAACCCTTGCCATTCTCCACTATAGTGGGTGTAAATTCGGCGGCGGGTGTATTCGTCGACAAACCAAACTTTGCCGTTTTTATCTATTTCCATGTGGGCGATGGCTTCGCCATTGCGAAAGAACTTGCGGCCACAGCTAGCGATAAGTCGGATCAGTTCGTTAGCATGCTCGACGCGGTCGTTTTGGATTGGCTCGGGCAGAATGTAAAACTCATTGCCTCCGCACTTAGGGCAAACCTGCTCCGAAGACCATGAATCGATTTCTTTCTTGGAACATTCGTTGATTGTCCCAGTCCATTTGCATGCTTTTTTAACGCATTCTTGTCTATCGTTCATAAATGACATAATTACTCTCCCTGTTAGATGACCATGTAGTTGTTTGCTTGTAGATCGCTTTCTGCAACACCCCAAGTTGCCCAAGTTCTTGGCGCGTCTGGAATATCCCCTCTTATCTTGCCTTTCGTTTTTCGATGCTTACCATTGCTGAGTTGGTGAACGCAGGCCTCATAGCCTTTGACATCGAGAAAGGGGGCTTTCTTCAAAATTGAAGCCGAAACGCTTGCTGTTTCGCTTTTCGCCTCTCGAACCATCAACCCAAGGTCGTATTTCATAGGAATAAAAATATTCAAATCTGGGTTTTCTTTAGTGATTTCGATAGCTTGCTTTAAATTCATAATTACTCTCCCTGTGAGGCGGTTTAGGCCGCTTGCTCTTTGTTTTGTTGTAGCGCTTGCGCGGCGAGTTCGAAGCCGTGGAAGCCTTTGATAAACACGCTGCGGTAGTCTGTTTGCAGTTCGCCGTGTTCGTCGCGTGGGTTTGCCCAGCTGCGTGGGTCTGCGTAGATGGCTAGAGCAGAGTAGGCGGCTTCTCGCTCTATTTCTGCATGTTCGTTGAGCAAGTTGCTGATGCGTACGTTAGCGTTGTTTAGGGCGCTTTCTAGTTCGCCGATCGTGCGTTGATGCTGTTCGCTCTGCATTTTGATGCGGTAGTTTTCAGAGGCGCGCATAGCCAAGGCATCACGCATGCTTTCTGGCATGGCGGCAATTTCAGCAATGGATTCGTAACCCTCGATTGCTGCGACTAACTCGCGCACGCTTATTTCGTTGCCTAAATGGTCATGGCCAGCGAGGCCGCTTAAATTCCAATCGATGGAGTGGGTGTTCATGCTGCTTGCTCCTGTTTTTTGCCGTTTAGCTCGACGATTTTGAAGTCGATTACCCACACCCATGGATTGGCGTTAACGCTTAGCGCCTCGTCTTTTCCATAAACGGAGTCCCATAGCTCCATAAATTCACCGTAGCCAGACTGGCCACCAGTAACGTCATCGTCGTAACCTTCGCAACCTTCCGCCCAAGCGTCTTGCTCGGTGATGTCTTGGACTCGCTCAAGGCGTACGTTTGTGATTTCCAGAACAAGACGACAAACCCAGCGAGGCATGTGTATAGATGGTTTCCACTGGATAGGTTCAAACCAGCCCTCTTCTAAATCGCTTGGCTTATGTGTAGCTCGGTAAGCTTTTGTCGATTCAGTGCAAAGCCCAAGAGCGAAAGTCTCGCGAACCCATAGGTGGTCGCCTACAGCGCCAAGTTGCTGGCCGATAGGGATGCACCCTTCTTCTGGATACTCAGAGCACAAAATTAGCCATTGAGCATCTTCAGCTTTACCGTCATCGAGCTGGCATTGCCCATACTCCAATTGAAGAAAATCAAACTCGGTGCCTTCTTCGTTGCTTCCGGCCATGTGTTCGATATATTCAGCAATTTCTTTTTTCACTGGTCGACGCGTCTGGGTTTTGCGGCCATCAAGGATGGCTTTCACTATGTTTGTGTTGAATAGGATAGGGCGCTCTTTCATGCTGCTTGCTCCTGTTCTAGCGCTGCGATTTCAAACCAGCCGCAGAGGCTGTAGAAGAATTCGCGTGTGGTTAGGCTGGCTAGGGCGAAGTTGGCGTCCATATCCGACATTGCACCGCCGTCTGAGTCGTTGAATGCCGCTTCTTTTATGGCGTCATCAAACTTAACTTTACGAATGGTTAGGTCATCGTGTAGCACAAAGCTTATTTTGTCGGTCCAGCGTAGGGCTAGGCTTTTCACGTTCATGCCTTGCTGTAGATGACGAGTTACATCGTCGGACAATGGCTCAAGCGCTTTGAAGCGGATAGAGGATTTATCTTCACTGCGGTCTTGGATGTCGCATTCGCTGCCTGTTTCTAGGCTGGCGGGTACTTCATTCATCATGAGCCAATGTGTCATGGTGGCGGACGGTGACACTTGCGCTTGTAGCGGCATCATTGGGAAGCTCCCAAGCATGGTTTGCAGGTGCTTAAATGATTGCTCGATCATGCTGGCGTTGGTGGTGTAGATGGCAATAAAGCCTGCTTTGTTGTCGATGTGCATCCACACATCGCTGCGCTTTGCGTAGGCGGCAGGGCGCATGGTAAAGATCAGCTCGTCTTTGATGTCGGCTTTTTCTTTACGGCGAACTTTGCGGCCTTCTAATAGTTCGATCTCGGACACTTTGACTTCAAGTGCTTCACGAACTACGGCGCTTGGAAGGTTCTTTTCCTCCTTACCGAAGCGCATTAGCAAGCAATCGCCAGAGCGCAGCGCGAATGTTTCGCTGTTGCGGATCAGCGGCATAGAGCCGAATGTGAACTCGTCTTGTGAGCCCACCTCTTTTAACGGAAATTCAGCAAGGGCGGCTTCTAACTTGTCGAAGTCGACCGTTTCTTTAAGTTGGAATAACGTAGCGGTTTTGAAAAACATTATGCTGTTGCTCCTTCAAGTTGAGGTTGGTCGACCAAAACAGCGTCTTCAAATTTAATGATCAGGCGAGAGTTGCTTTCTGCCGTTTCGCCATTTTTGATAACCTTGTAGCAAGCTGCTCGGTGTTCGTAGACGCCATCAATAATGCCGTCTGTGATTTCTGTGCCATCGCTTAGCGGCTGCTGAATGTTGATGCGATCGGCCCATTCGTATTCAAGCGCTTTGAGCATGTCTTCTGCTTCACCGATAACTTCATCTAGTTCATCTACGGTTTCGCGGCTCGTATCCCAAGAACAGTTTTTGTCTAGGTCTTTAGCAAGGTCATAGCCGTCCATGTGGCTGCTATATTCGTGTACTATGTCTCGCGCTTCGTCGTGGTCATAGCCATTGCTAATGGCGGCGGCGATTAAGATTTCGCTGTTCATTGTTGGTCGTTTTTCAGAAAACATATAACTCTCCCTATTAATTCGCTTTTAAAGCGGTTTGGTAGTTTTCGTATCGCGCTACTTGTAGGTAGTGCGGGAATTTTTCGATGGTGATCGCGGTGCGGTGTGGTTTGTTGCCTGCGTTAACAGAAAACACGACTTCGCCCACTGCGAATTGATCGCCATCGCTGCGTGTGCAGTCTTTTTTGCTTATTTCGCCATTGTTATTGGTGGCGATTTTTAAGCGGGTCTGATGACCTTTACGGCTTCCAAATTCGATGATAGCCAGCGGCAAAGCTTGATCATTTAAGATGATGATCTTTTGGCCTTTTTTGCGGGTCATCGTGAAGCCGCTCATTACTGTGTACCTTGTTTTAGTGCGGCTTTGCGGTCGCGTTCGATTAACTCATCACGCAAGATACTGACGTTTCTTGGTGCGTCGATACCCAGTTGTGTTTGGCTGGGGTTGGTTGGATTTGGTCGAGAAACAATGTGTATCACGGTGGTGTCTTCACTCGCCGGCACAGTTATCGTTAACCCTTCATCTCGCTTGCGCGTTAGTTGCAACATGTTTTTCTCCTATTTGCGCGGGTATTGCTGCTGTGGCGCATTGCCCCAGCTGTCGAATGGTTGTGGTGCTGGCTGCGGTGCGGCTTGTTGTGGCGCTTGTTGATAGCTTTGATTGTCATAGCCTTGCGGGTAGCCGCCTTGCTGCTGGCTGGCGTCATCCCAGAAAATGAAAAGTTTGGTTGATCCGCTCATGCCAACGGGCAGGGCGTCCATATCAATGCTGATCTGCGGCATAGTGGCACCGTTTTCTGCTGGCCATGCGGTAACGCGACCCAATGTGGCGTAGCGATTCTTTTCTTTCGGCTGGCGGTTCTGGTCCAGCTCGTTGCTTTGATAGGTTTCTGCAACGTAAGCCACGCGGCCTTTTGCTAATGGTTGTCTTGCCATGGTGTTTTCTCCTAAACGATTAGTGTGTCAAGTGGATCTGTTAGATCGAGCGAGTTGTTGCGACGACCGCCTTTTATGCCGCTTCTGTGGGAGCGCACATGTTTTGTAGTGCGCGCTATGGCGTTGTCTATGTCGTCGAAGACGTGTGGGGTTTCTTGTATTGCGATCATTCCTGCCAACATGGCGAAGGCAAACGCGCCGCAACGTAGGGTGTTGGCGTAGGTTGAATGGGCTTCAATTTTGAATTTGATGTCACCGCGAGCGATGGCGATCGCAATGGCGTGGGCGTTGTTACGCGCGCCGTAATGCTGACGAGCGGCCACCAAGTGATGGTTAATCGTCGGATCGGCTTTGTGAAGGCGGTGAGAGATTGTTTTAACTGGATAACCGCAAGCAGACATGGCCAAAGGGGCAAGTTGCGTGATGTTCAAAGTGGCGGTTTTAGATGGATAAAACGTTATGTTTTCGTGTGACATCTTGTCATCTCCTGTTTGTATATACGTAAATATATACCCAGTAGATATTTTTGTGCAAGTAAGTAATTATAAGTATTTCAATGATTTTACTGTATGTTTATACAGTTAAATGGTGGTAGGATAGAGAATATAAGGCTTAGCGGTCGCTAATTAATTTTGAAAAATGTTCGATTATTTGTAGAGCGTGGTGTTGTTTTTTGACGGGAAGACGGCTGATGGCGCGCCCAAGGTTGGTCATTGCTTGATCATAGCCTTCGTGTCTAGATGCCGTTAAGTGGCCTTTTTCGAGATCAAAAAGCGCCTCGATTCGGCATATTGTGATTGGCTTGGGGCGATGGCGGTCTAATTCCCAAGCCTTTAGCGTGTGAATAGAGCATTTTAGGTGTTTTGCAGCTTCGTTCCGTGACATGTTGGCGGCGATCCGTGCGGTTTTTAGGCGCTGGCCTACCGTCATATCGTTCACTTTGGTTATAAATCTGACTTATTGTACAAAAAAGGTCTGCATTAGACTGTGTAATTGCAGTGATGAAAAGTAACCGGACAGACACTCTGTCCGATTGTTGTGTAAATCGGATAGACTTTTGGGTATATCGTGTAGACCTTGCGTCAGTCCCTTGTAAAAAAAATGTAAAGAGAATAAAAAAGCAGGGGACGGAGGAAACCCTTATGGAATATACGGATTTAGAGGGGCGCATCAGGCGCTTACAATGCTTGCTTGATGCGGCAATAGAAAACGAACAACTTGGGATGGTGGTTTATTACCGGGTGATGATTGATGAGCTACGTGGTTGCTAAGCGCTTGATGCAGGTTTGGTTGATATGCTGGTTAATTCTGTGTATTTGTCTGATAGTTCTTTGCGTTTTTTTAGTTTGTCATCTTCTGTTAGATGTCCAGACTCAATTGCGCTTGTGATAATATCAATGTCTTGCTGGATATCATTTCTTTGTTTGTTTTTTAGCCTTTTTTCTTGCATCTCATCGATTGTTTCAAAACCCTTGTTTAGAAAAAACCAAATAGAAAAAGCAACCATTCCATGCGCTAAAATCGGTGCTGCAGTTTGAATGCCATCACTTAGATTGGGTGGTATGTCTAAGAGTTTCGTCGAAGAAATTATAGTTGTTGCCAGCCCTGTTGTTATTGTTGCTTTATTGAATATTTTACTCATTTAGCTTCCAATGCTTCTGCTCTGCGACTTTTCTGAGTGTAGAACTGGCATGACTAAGATTGTCTGATGCTTTTACTGTGGCGCAGTATTGTTTTCCTTCAATTGTGTATTGTAATTCTACGAACTTTGCAGGAAATAGCTTTACCCACAAAGGTGCTGTTATGTAATAAGTTACCTTGAATATCACCGGTGATAGAAAAATTATAGACAGCCAGAAAGCGGCCTCTGCCAATAACTTGACATTGCCTTCTGAAAGTAAATATCCAAGGTCGTTAATCATTTCTATACCACTTGCTCAATCGAGTAGGCTATTGTTGTCAGCCCTTCAACCAGTTTTTCTTTCGTCTTTAAGTCTACTTGAAAGGTTTGTCCTTTTTTGAACTCACGCTTACTTGCGCTTACTCTTTCTAAGAAGGCTTGGTCATTAATGCGCACTGATAGTGAGTTATCTTTCCCTTCTATGCGTATTTTCCAGCCAGTCGCCTTGGTGAAATTAATAACTTCGAATACAACCTCAACTCGATTTACAGATGTTTTTTCAGAAGTGAAGTCCTTTCTTGCTGGCGCCTTGAAGCTGTTTAGTGCTTCTTTTGGCAGGTTTGTGACAACCGTTTCATTCTCGTCGAGAAATGAAATGCCGTTTGCACCGCCGTGAGCTATAGGTTTACTCACTAGGTTTTCAATGTTCTTACGCACCGAATAACTGTCCATTAACTTTGACACTTCTTGAGTGCAATCTATTTTTTGATCATCACTTAAAATCAATGACACACTGTCATCATCGTTAATAATTCTTTTGACAATCTTGCGCTCACCTATCTGCTTCAATAAGCTCAAAACGCCACCGCCAGTGGCAGATAGTGTGGAGGTTGTGATTCCGAGTGTTTTTAGCATTTCTATACCGCCAGAGGATAGGAATGCAACAAACTCTACAATAAATGAACCTTCGGAGTTGGCTTTTACATCAAGATGGGCGGAAGCTGATTCACCATTTAGGGTTTTTAAACTGTTGCGCAATAGACCAGAGAGTTCTTTTAAGCTGTCCGCGAGTGTTTCTGCGTCAATCTGATGTGTCGGTTTGCCGTCTTCTTCGGGTGTGTCAAATTTAAGTTTAAATGTCACTTCTTCACTGTGCATGCCACACTCCATTGCTTATTTATTGAGTTGTTATGGCGGTTATACTAGTCGAAAAAGCCTTGCCGTGGAATATTATATTGCATTAAAAATGTACACATTCATTTCTGAGCTTTTTGATTGTTTGGCTAAAATAATAAACAGCTACTTATAGGCAAGTAAGCTGCTTATGTTAGATATCAGAAAGACATAACGCCTTTTAGCTCTGTGAATCTTACGCCATCCATATAATTGCTAACGAGAGGGCAGTTCGCCAGTAATAAGAGTATTAGTGCTTCCAAAGGCCATCTTGCATTTTTAGCTGCATCGTCAACTGCTCAAATACGGCTTGGAATTGTGCGGCGTCGGTTTCTGGATCGAAGCCGTCTCGCGTGGCTATTCGCGCGTTGTAAAGCTGGGATACAGCGGTCAAATATGGCACTAGCAGGTCGGTATCTACTTCAAATCCCGCTTGTTTTACAGCGCCCATTAATTGGCTGCTGGTTTTTGCTATTAGACTGGTGTTTATTTGCTGTCCTGTTGGCGGTGTCATGGGTTTACGGTCTAACCATTCTTCTGGCAAGTCAAGACGCTGCTCTATTAGCCTGCATACGCGGCCAATTAATTTGGCTTTGCCTGCGAGTACACGACTTATCCATGCTTGGCTATAACCGCATTTCTCTGCTATTTGGGCTTGGTTTTGTCCTGTTTCGACCTCTAGGTGTGCGACGTGTTTCGCAAAATTCTGACGACGCCATTGATAAATCCAAGCGTTTTGAAATTCCTCATCGGTCATTCCTGCTATTTTCAGGGCATCAGATAGAGGGATGTCGACCAGCTTGCATATCATTATCGCCTCTTCTAATGCGAACGACACAATGCCGCGCATTCTTTTGTCTAGTGACTGAGTTGATATGCCAAGATATTCCGCGACATCGCTTTTTTCATAGCGTGATGCGCTGATTATTCGCTGCATGGCAAGCGAGCAGGCAGCGGCGGTGCTGTTCTTTTCTTCTATGCTGCCTCTTGAGGTTTTTGTCTTATCGCCGCTATCTGTCAAGTTTTACTCCGAATTACCTAAAAATATCTTATTGAGTAGCATTCTTGAATAAGGCCAACACCAAAACAAAACTTTTTAATGTATGGCTTGACTAAAAGTATTAGGATTGTGCTATATTTGCGTATAATGTGACGGTTTGGAAATGATTAAATATTACCAACCGTTAAGATTTTGCCTTGTTCCCGCTGTGAAGCGCCACCGCAAGGCATCTAGGAGGGGTTATGTCTAGTCAGCTTAACACATTAGACCACACGGTTATGGGGATTTTATTCAAATCCAATAGGGCGTTATCTATCCCGACCATTGCCGCGTTGTCTGAGTCACCCAAGCACAATGTCCGTAAATCGATTTTTAAATTGATGGATTTGGGTTTTGTGGTGCGTCGTGTTGATGTTGGTGCGTTTCCCCTTTATTCCGCTGTGATTGATTTCCCTTACTTCCCGCCTGTTGCGTTTGTAGCAGAGCGGGCTTTTTTGGCTTTTGATGATGCGGAGTTTTCTCAACTGGTGGCGGACGTTGAAAAGCGCGCCAACACTAAAACTTTACACTGAATATCGAAACAAGAGGTTTTTAGGACAAGACGTCCACGATGTTCTCTATCTGATTTGACAGGTACAGAGCAATGATTAATAATTTAACCGTTCCAGCAAAATCTGGAGCCTGGCTTACCACCCAGAGTTTAACCAAGGGCAGACGAACCGCCCATAAAAAGCGGTTTTTTTATGTCTGCATGCCTGTACCTACCTGTTATGGTCGGTTGCAGAGCAAAAGTGCCGTCTTCGGACGGGGGAGCTTTTTCCTTGGATTTTCTCTCTGTGGTAACGCTTTTGTTCGTTTAATGCAACCGGCCACCCTAACGTCCTTACCGCTTCGTTTTGGTGGCTCCATTGAAAATTTAAGGAGCTCCACCATGGCACAGTTACGTCAAAAATCTGATCAATTGTCTGTTTACGCAAAACGTGTACAGCGCGCTATTCAATTTCACCTACCTAAATTTGGCGAATCGCCACGCATCTTGTTAGATCCTAACGAGATTTCTACCTTATCCAAGATTTCTGTTGATAAAGTCCAGCAGGGCGTAAAAGAACTTGAGCGCGAGGGCTATATCGCTCGCATGTTCAAAGGCCGTCGCAGCAAAGCGCATGTGTTTGCGCTGCTTAATCCTGAATTGAAGGGCAAAGCGGGGGTGTGGGCATGAGTCGCGATAATTTCTGTGCAGTGAGATGGAAAGACTCTAAAACAGGGTATTTCATCGAAAAAGAAGAAAACGGGTATACCGTTTCGCATAAAGTCGGTAGCAAACTCAACATTGCCTGGGATTTAGGCTTTTTTTCCCCCACCGCTTTTACGCCAACGATGTATTTTTACTCTTTCTATGCGGCTGTTCTGGCGGCAAGAAAACACGTTCGCTTGCATGAGATTGATAAAAAATTCTTTGATGAGCGTAGCAAAGGCTGTAATTCAAATAGAAAGTGGAGCGCGACTAGAGAGTCGCTTCTGCATTTCTACTCTGCTTCCGGCCTTCCTCATCGCTCGCCACCTATTAGAAGGGTTGTGATAGATGAAATGGGGAGGATTGGGCAATGAGTACACCTTCTGCATTTCGTTCTGTTGTCCGTAAGGCTCGCAAGGTTCACAAATGTTGCGAGTGTCACGAGGTCATTAATATTGGTGACCGTTATCAATATTCGTCTGGTGTTTGGGATGGCGAGCCAAACGATTACAAACAGTGTTTGGGTTGTGGGGAGATTTTCGACGCCATCACTAAAAAAAGAAATGAAGACAGCTATTACGATACTGATTGCGGTCCTTATTTCACGCAACTGCGTGATTTTCTGTTTGATAGCGATTGTGATCATGCTGACGAGCGTTTGTTGTTCTCTCAGCGTATTGGTGTTGATGCTGATGCTATTGCCAGCTTGATGGGCTTGGGAGGTGGTTTGTGAGTGTTGATGCTACTCGCTGGGCTTGGCTTGCTAGCCCTTCTAAATCCTCTGAGCTGCTTGTTTTGTTGTCTATGGCTGATCGTGCAGGAGAAGACCACACTTGCTGGCCTTCTGTTGCTCGTTTAGTAAAAGACACCAAGCTGAACGAAAAGACGGTTAACACGGCTTTAAAGGGCCTTGTTGCTCAGGGTCTTATTCGCGATACAGGTAGGAAAATTGGTCAAACTGGCCGCGTTAAAATCTATCAATTGGTGGGTGTTTTAGGGCGTGATGAGCAATCCGGTAATTCAGGGAATTCACCTCAACCAGAAAAACCAAATACACCCAATAATGGGGGTATTTATTCTGGGGATGAAATCAGCCCAAAAACGGACGAATTATCTAATACCCCCAAAAACGGAATACTTCCTATTTTACCGTGTAATACCCCCGAAATTGGGGGGACTAAATACCCCCAAAATAGGGGGTCAGAACCTATCACTTTAGAACCTAACATAGAACCTAACACTTCTTTGGGTTCGCCTGCGGCAAACGCCCCCAAAAAACCAAAACGTGCTTGTTCGTATCCGAGTAATTTTTCGGTTGATCAGGGCATGGTTGACTGGCTGAACGAAAAGGGCATCACGACGCCTTGGCCACTGGAAACTGAGAAATTTGCTAATCACCACATGGCGAAGGGGTCGACGTTCAAAGACTGGAAGGCCGCGTGGCGAGGTTGGATGCTGAATTCGATGAAGTACAGCGCTCCTGCTCAACCGCCTGCAAACGCCAGCGGCGGCCGTCAAGCGGTTCGGGATTCCCTGAACGACATTCACGATACGGATTGGTAGGAGGCTGCCATGTTTGATTCTAATAACGATTTGTTTAACGAATTCCCCAAAGTGGCAGACGCCTATTTTGAAGCCGCGAATAATTCCCATGATTTGGCGCGCTGGAAACCTAGCCACGCGGTGGTGATGGAAGCGGCCAGACGTGTTGGGTTTCAAGCGCTGCGTCGTCGTGATACGGGCGCGGGTAAACGTGCGTTTGGCAAGCATTACAACGAAGTTTGCAAAGCGTTTTTGCGTGGTGAGCGATTTAAGCCGGTTGTGATTGAAAAGCCGAAAGCGGAGCGATTGAGTGAGCGAGAGATTTTAAATCGTCGCGCTGCTGGTCCTAAAAATATTGGCCGATTGAAAGATATTTTAGAAGGGAGAGCGTGAGGATGGCTTTTGATATGACTCATAACAATTTGAATATGTTGGCGCAAAAGTGGCTGTTACGTTCACCTTCTGCCAATGGCGCGCATTGCAAGATCGCTTTCACTGAGGTTGGGCCATTGTTTTACGGTGAGATCGCGGACGCGTGGGGCTTTAATTACGATTACGATTTCTCTGTGGTGGTTGAAAGTAAGGTGAGCCGTTCCGATTTCTTGGCAGATAAGAAGAAGCCGCACCGCAATGGTGAGGTTTTGGGAATGGGAACGTTTCGCTACTTTATTTGCCCTGAAGGCATGATCAGCCCTGACGAGCTTCCAGAGAAGTGGGGCTTGCTTTGGGTGAACTCTCGCGGCCATATAAAGATTAAAGCCGGTCACTTGGTTGGTAAAACAAATTACTTTCATGGTGATAGCTCGGTTGCTGATTGGGGGCATGACGTCAATCACACTGCTGAACGCAAAATGATGGCGCACTTGCTTAATCGTGTAGGCGATGCGGAAGAAACAAAAGAGAAGATACGCGAGTTATACCGTGAACTGAATGCTGCGACCGCAGAGAATCAGCGTCTTAAAGAGAAAAACAAAGAGCGGGTTTTTAGAGAGCTGGGCAAGATTGGCTCGCCATTGGCTATGGGGAGGGCGTGATGATTAAAGCTATTTTTATGATTTATGTGTTCATGATCGCGCTGGTTGTTGGTCTATTCAATGATGATTTAATTATACGAGCCTTTGCGTCAGCGGCGTGTTTTGGTGCGGGTCAGTTCAGTATGTATTTTATCAACTTGCAAATAAGAAATGGTGGTTGAGCATGTCTTTATCCGATCGTTTAACTGAGTTGAGAAAAGCTAAAAAAGTGTCTTTACAGGTTGTTGCTGATGCGGTTTGTGTGTCAAAGACGCATATTTATGAGCTGGAAAAGGGAAGTGCCAATAATCCATCGTTAAGTCTTTTGGTGGGGTTAAGTAATTTTTTTGAGATATCTATCGATGATTTGGTAGGTAATGTTGTTTATCAGCCTGCCAGGCTGGACGTGATCAGAGCGTTTGTTTCAAGTGATTCTATTGCGGCATCGCACCAAAGCCTTGGGCAGTATAGGCGGTCAATTTTAAAGCTGTGTTAATCAATCATCGTCGTGAGACGAGGAGGTTTTTTATGATGAATATTCAAACTCAAGCGGCTAGAAGCCGAGATCCAGAAACCAGCCATTTAGCGGGGGAGGCTGTCACTAAAAGCGGTGCGCGTCAGAAACAGATAGAGCGGGTTGTCGCTATGGTTCAGGAAACTAACGGCCTAACGTCTCGTGAGTTGGCGGATCATCACAAGGAAGACCGCTACATGGTTGCTCGTCGCATGAGTGAAGCGGAAACCGCGCAAGAAGTAGAAAAGGGGCCGGTTCGTATTTGTGCGATTGGCAAGTGCAAGGCGGTTACCTGGTGGCAGAAAGGGACGGCTCCAGCGGCTTGATTTGGGTAATTTAAAGTTACAGGTAAACAGAGTTTACGTTTTCACTGTTGGTAAATAGAGAGGGTGTTATGACAAAGGTTATGTTGGTTGGGTGTGATTTAGAAACGGGCGGCTTGAATGGCTACGAGACGTTAGAAAGTGGCGAGCGGGTGCATGGTGCGCTGCATTATCCGATTCTCGAAATGGCGTTTGTGATCTGTGATGACAAGCTGCAAGAGCTACATCGCTTTAGTGTGGGTATTTGGAATGAGTCGTTTTTAGAGCGTCTTAGCCCTTGGGCGCTTAAGTCGCATACCGAGTCGGGTTTGATTGATCAGTTGCGCAATCATTCTGGTGAGCATGATGTGGTGTTTTCTGATAACGCTACAGCCGAGCTTTATATTATTGAGAAACTGCAGGCGCTTGGTGTGACCAAGTACGACCGCAAGGCGAAAACGGGCGGTGTGTTATTTGGCAATAGTATCGGGTTTGATGTGTCTTATCTCGACGCGCAAATGCCAGAGTTAAAGGGCTTTTTCCACTATCGCACGATCGATGTATCAAGCATTGATCTTTTGCGCCATACGGCTTGGGCAAGTGTTGGTTTGCCGAAGGTGAAGAAGGAATATGCCCACACGGCCATGAGCGATATTTGTGAGACGCTGATGGAGTTGGGGGCTTATACCGACGTGTTTCGCCCTATTTGCGTTACAACTGGAAGTAACGATGTGCTGATGAGCCGCGATAACCCAAACGGCTGGAAGTTAGAAGAGCTGCTTGGGAAAGTAGAGGGAGAGCTGGCAGTTAAAACTAAGCGACTGGAAGAGTCCTTGGCAGGTGATTTGGCTGATGAAGCCATTCGTAACAACCTAAGAATTAGAGATCTTCTTTTGAAATCTCAGTCCATCCAGTTTTCTACTATGCGCAGTTTTAGTGAAAAGCTTGGTCCCGATAAAGGGCCATCTAGCCCGCGAATTTAGTTTCCATTTTAAAAGGCGTTCGCTGAGCGCCTTTCGGAATGTAAACAATCAACGTCGTGAGACGCGGGAGGGCGAAATGGATATTTATGGTATTGGTGATGCGGTTTTGGGTTTTTTACAGGGCTATTTACATGGTTCACAACGATCTGGCCGTACCGAGTTAATGCTTAATATGTTAAAGAAAGACGATTGTGTTGTTTGCAGCACGCAAGCTGAAAAGAGGCTTATTACCTCTCAGATTAAAGATCGCGGGGTGGATGGCGTTGTTGTTCTTGTGTGTGATCCTGTTCGATTAGAGGGGCTGGTAGCTCGCGGCAAGTTCGCAGAAAAAGTGTATTTTACGCATTGTTTTGTTGAGCGATTCTATGAATGCAGAATAAATAGGATGCATGAAGGCCTAGATGAAATTTCAGCAAGGCTAATTAGACGACCTGAGCGCCCAGAACCGCCAGAACCTCCACGGTATCGTATAGTTTCGGATAGGCTTTAGTTTCCATTTTAAAGGGCGTTCGCAGAGCGCCTTTGTGAATGTAAACAATCAACGTCGTGATGACGTGGGAGAAATGCTATGCGCTGGAAAGATTCTGGTAAAGTCGGTTCGTTGGGCTGGTTGTCGTGGACGATCGTTAATAAGCACATTGATACGCTGATCAGTACGTCAGCCGATGCGGGTTGGACGGGTATCAGCAATACGGGCAAGATGTGCGACATGCTGGAAACAGGTGTTCAGCCTGAGTTTGGCGGCGGTGGCGGCTCTAACGCTAAGATGATCAAAGCCATTGAGCAGCTGACCACGAAAGATAGCGGCTTTGGCTATTTGTTTGATTCTCTTTCCCCTATGCAGCGTTTGTGTTTGTTTGCGTCGGTTCTTGCAGAGGGTCGTAAAGATGAGCGTGGCATGGCCCCGCTTAATGCGTCTATCGCGGCTTCTATTCGTCGTTATGCTGCTGAGTTGCGTATGCAGCCCCCTTTAAAACGTCTGTCTCCTGTTAATTATTCGGTTCATTTGTCGCGCGGCAAGGCTGCATTTATTGAGCGTTTAGTTGCTGAGATGGAGGCGCGTGCAGATGACTAAACGCATTACCGATACCTCTATTAAGCAATTTTTGGCAAGCAGTGATAAAGAGTGGTGTTATGACTCGCGTCGTGTGGAATTTCGTGCCAATCCATCCCGCACAAGCGGCACGTTTTATGATGTGGTGTATAAGGGTAAGCGTAAGATTCGCACACCATTGGGCAAGTGGCCAGCGTTGAAAGCGTCCGATTTGTTCAAGCGATTGTCAGAGATTCGCGCCCAAGTGATGGCAGGGGAGCGAACGGGCAAGAAGGTCGATACTGTGACCGATTGCGGGGCGTTGTTGCTGTGGTTTGTGGGTCATATTGAGAGCGATAAGACGTTTAGCCCTCGTTATGTAGAAAATGCCTATCATTTGATTCATACCCATTTGATGGGGTGTTTTGAGGGGGTGCCTGTTCGTGGGTTGACTCGTCATGTTGTTTATACGCGATTCTATAAAGAGAAGATGAATGTGCTGGCGCTTTCGTCTATGCGTACAACGTGGGGCGTGTTGAAGCGCGCTTGCTCGTTGGCGGCTAAGTTGGAGGTGATCGCGGCTGATCCGTTGGCGGGTGTGGGTTGGAAAAGCTTTTCGACATCAAAAGAAAAGCCAAAGTCTGGGCGTTTGAAGGTGGATGATTTGGCTACCGTTGCGGCAGAGATTAATAAGGCGCAATTCAATAGACGTTTGTTTTTTACGCTGCAGCTTTGCCAAGGTACGCGGATTGAAGAAACATGTTTGGCGAAGTGGGCGAATTTATATTTAGATCGTGGTGAGTGGGTTATTCCCGCTGAAGACACTAAAACAGGCGTAGAGCTGCGTACACCCTTAGCCCCTAAAGTGGTTGATATGTTGCGCCAGGCGAAAGCAAGGCGGCAAGGTGATTTCGTTTTTAGCCGGTGCGGTAAGAGGGCGATCACATCGAAAACGGGGCGAGATTGGTATAAGGCATTGCGTAGCGGCATGGATGTGTATTTTACGTCTCATGATATGCGTAAACTGGCTAATGATTTTTGGATGCAAAGCGGCGTTGATAGTACGGTTAGGAAAATGTTGCTCAATCACTCGCGCGGCAATTTAGAAGGCCGCTATGAGAGTGAGTATGCGTGGCCATTGATGAAAGAGGCTGTGGAGCGGTTGGCGGGTGAAGTGGTTTTTTGATGTGCAGATAAGCGCCCCGAATGGGGCGGATTATTTACTTGGTTTCCTCTATCGAAGCTAATACTTTCCTTAGCCCTGCAATAGCGGTTTTCTTTCCTCCCGGTATGCGGTCTAGTTTGCAATCCGCTAATTCATAGCCGGTATCTTTTTCTATTTTCATTTGGCAGGTTTCAGCATTCAACAACTCCTTAAAGTCTGCAATAGGCATTAGGGCGTAGGCTGTGCTTTTCATGCCTGATAATTTTGTCCGATCAAAATCCAAATCACTTAGACCTGTGTTATAGGCCTTAGTCTCTCCGTTAACTTTAAATGACACCTCTTCAAACTTGACGTATCCGCCATCTTGCTGAAATGCGAGATTAACAAAATTAGGCGCATTCGATATCCATACAGCGCCCATTCTTGCGCTTACAGGGCTAAAGATGCTGGCTTCTGGGTCGTACAATGTATCTGGTGTGAGTGATATTGTTGTCTCATTGTCAAATGAGTTTTGATCTACGCTAAGTTTCCCCAATCCTGATGCGCCATCCATCATGTCTGTCATGGAGGTGCAACCTGTTACAGATAGTACAGTGATTAATAATGCTGTTTTTTTCACGCTTCATTCCTTTGTCTATTTTTTGATCCCAAATAATAGACACAAAATTTACGATATAAAAGCTTTGTCGTTATCCCTATCGAATCAACATTGCTACCTCTCTATTTTTTTGATGTTTTTTTATGTATTTTACCGTCACCATGCCGTCACTAATAACAATTTCATAAACAGTGTTTTATTAGTGTTTATACGGCTTTGCTGGCTGTATTGTCTCCTTTCAGATAAGAAGAGGAAGTTGCATTATCTCGCGCGTAGGGCTTGCTGACCGCTAAGTTACGAGGTACATTTTGTTCATGCTCTGAGAGTTGTGCTTAATAGTTAAGCGCAGCTACATAACCCGCCAATATTTCGTATTGAGCGGGTTTTTTCGTTTCTGGCCTCGCATTCGCGGGGCTTTCTTGTTTCTGGGGTTTGCATGGGTGATTTAGATTCGTTTAAAGAGCTCATAGCCGCTCAACGTATTGAAAATAAAGAACAGTTTGCGGAGCAAAGGCGCGCAACGACTGAGCTTGTTAAATCTGTTTCAGAGTTGAGTTCGATTCTAGCCAGATCAGAAGAGCGTCACTTAAGACACGATGATGGTGTTAAACGAATTGGGCGCGTTTTAGATGATCATGAAGATCGAATAAGAATAGTTGAAAGCCGCAGCAGTAAAGCGTTTGGCGGCTGGAAGGCATTAACAATTGTTGGCTCATGTGCTGTTGCTGTCATCACTATTGCGATGAATTATTGGGGTATGAAATGAGTGGTTTAAACCTTTCTCAATTCCGTGAATACGTTGTGATTCCTGCATTACATCAGCTAGAAGGTATTGATTATTCTTTGGCGGCTGATCAGTTGGTTATTGGGACGCTTGCCCAAGAGTCGCATGGAACCTACATCAAGCAGCTTGGTAAAGGCCCAGCAATGGGGTTATTTCAAATGGAGCCAGCAACGCACAAGGATTTGTGGCTTAACTTTATTCGATACAGACGTCCCGTTCAGTGTTCGTTGCTGCTGATGACGTCAGATAGCGTTGATGTCAATTACCACTCCAACGGCTGGCCAGACCATAACGCGCTTGTTTGGAACAATCGATACGCTGCGGCAATGTGTCGAGTTCACTATTTTAGAGCGCCAGAAGCGTTGCCTAAAGCTAATGATATCAAGGCTTTGGCAAGGTATTGGAAGAAGTATTACAACACTGTTCATGGTGCTGGCACCGTTGAAGAGTTCATTAAAAACTTCCCGTATGAACTGTATGGGCTAGAGAGAGAGGGTTAGTTATGCGTGTAAGAAAGGTAATGATTATAGGGCTTGGCCTTGCCGTTGCTGTTGTGGCTTCGGTGGTCTCGGCTGTTGGCTTTGATGTTGTTTCGGCCTCTGGGTTGTTAGCGATATCAGACGGTTGGTTAGGCATGACGATTGGTAAATCGCCAATGGCGGTTGGCTTGTCTGTCGTGGCTGTTGGTGTGTTGTGTTCGTTGATCTTTTATCGACGCCTGCTGCTTGGTTCGTTGCTGTTCTTCTTCTCGTTCGCAGCTTATGCGACCGATGTTGTTGCGGTTGATGATGGCGGGTTGATTGCCATGATTGTTGGCGCACTGCCATCGCTCGTTAGCATTATGCCAGCTTGGGTTGGTGTGCTGGTCGCTGTGCTGTATGCAGTCGCCCATTTAGTTGCCACATTGCCCGCTAAGTTTACGGCTAATTGGCCTAGCTGGTTGAAATCATTGGTTAATTTGTTGGCCGCTAACTATGGCAAGGCCAAGAATAAAGATGTTTAGTTTACTGAAATTACTGCCCATTCTCATCGAATGGGTAGTGCAGTTGAAAAGGCGTGATGAGCATGAGAAGAAGCAAGAGCGTTTGCGTGAAGCGCGTACTGATCCTGCTAACTACCTGCGTCAGTTTGGTCGGGTGCGGCGTAAGCCCGACGAATCAAAGACAGACATGCACGACAGTGGAACCGGTACTGATAAACACGACGGTCAATGATGTGGCGTTCACTGTCCCGATCGATGAGATGGGGCAGTTAACCGCCTACATCGAGCAGCTGAGGCAGTGTGTGAGCGATTGATGATCTCGTTTGAAAAAAATGGGTCCTTCTGAGCATTCCCGCTATGTACGGGTAAGCTGCTCGCGGGCTTTCTGTATTTACGAAAATTCTGGAAACTGAAGTTGTTGTTTAGTCAGTTTTTTGTCTAGGTTGGTGAAGTTGGTGTATTTGGTATGTCGAGCAAGAAAAAAGAGCTCGGGCTCGTCAATAAATCCACTGTTGTCGCCAGCCTTGGAATCAGTTCTCAAGCCTTTGATAAATGGGGCGTCGAGCCCAGAGAGAAACGGGGTCGAGAGAACTTTTACTCTATCCACGATGTGGTGCAAAACCGTGTCGATAACACTCTTTTAAACCTGTCTAAACCTGGCGTTAAAAAGCCATCAAAAAACACATCAATAGACCAACTTGATGAAGACCATTTGAGAGTCGAAAAACTCTCCGAAGAAGTCCGAGCGCTCAAGTTAAAGAACGATATTTTAGAAGCCCGATCTATTCCGGTCGAAATTGCCACCGAGGTTTTGGTGGGCATTATCTCGGAACAGGTCGCCATCTTAGAAACCATTCCATTGCTCGTAAAACGGCACAACCCAGAGATGCCAAGCCATGCTATTGACCAAATTCAGCGAGACATTTCGAAAGTTAGCAACATTGCTTCGACGTTGGGGGATAAATTGCATGACGTCATTACTAATCTTGTCTCAGTCGCAGAAGGGAAAGTTAAGTGAGGCAATCAGCCGCGCTTTAAGCTTTCTCAAAATGAAAGAGCCGCTTACAGCGGTTGAATGGGCAGATAAATATTTCTATCTCTCCGCCGAATCAAGCTACATCAAAGGCAAGTGGACAACCCGTCCATATCAAGTTGCGATTTTAAACGCGATGGGTCACCCAGACATTGAAGAGGTGAACTGGGAAAAGTCGGCGCGTGTCGGTTACACAAAGCTGATCGTTGCAGTGATTGGATATTTCATCGAACACAAGGCGCGCAACATTGCGCTTTGGCAACCGGATGATGGCGCGCGGGATTCGTTCAGTAAAAAACATATCGATTCGATGATTCGAGATGTTAAGCCAGTACGTTCCATCTTTCCTTGGTTTAACTCAAAGCACAAAAACAACACGATCGCGTCCAAAGTATTCGAGACGCAAAACCAGATTTATTTGCTTGGCGGCAAGGCTGCTAAGAACTACCGCGAAATATCTGTCGATGTTGGTATTTACGACGAGCTCTCTAAGTTCGACAACGATGTTGAAAAAGAAGGATCGCCCTTATCGCTTGGTGATAAGCGTCTTGAGGGTTCGGTATTTAGAAAATCGATACGAGGCAGCACGCCAGGCGAGCACGTCAGTGATGAAGTGCCGTGCTTGATACACGAAGCAGCGAGCAAGGCTGCACATTATATGCGCCGCTACATTCCTTGCCCTCACTGCCAAACGTTCCAGACTTTGATTTTTGGTGGAAAAGGCAAAGAGTCTGGCTTGATATTCGATGGAGAGGGGAATGTTGAAAAACAAGCCGCTTCTGCGCGTTATCGTTGTTCTGGTTGCAAGCAAGACTTTCTCTATAAAGATTATATTGCTGCTGATGAGCTTGGCTTCTGGGCAAGTGAAGAAGGGCTTAAAACTTACGACGGCATTGTCTTCTTTGACGAAAATGGCGAAGTAGTTGCAGCGCCTCGCTCTATCTCTTTCCACTGTTGGTCGGCTTATTCGCACGATTCGCCATGGTCGCAAATCGTCCGCGACTGGGTGCGTTATCACAGTACGCGCGAGGGTTTGAAATCCTTCGTTAACACCACGCTTGGTGAGGTGTGGGTTGAAGATCAAGGTGGCTTGAATCCAGACGACCTTTACAGACGCCGTGAAAACTATGTTGCTCAAGTGCCATTTGATGAGTGCGTTATTACTCAATCTGTCGACACGCAAGATGATCGCTTTGAGATTGAAACGGTCGCATGGATAGAAGGTGAAGAGCGCTACAGCGTCAAATTCGAAAAACTCTACGGGGATCTTACTCAGCCGTATATTTGGAAGCTTCTACATAAGCGGCTTACGGAGCAATTCAAAACGCCAAATGGTTCGATTATTGAACCAACTATCAGTCTTATAGATTCTGGTGGTCACTATACCGACCAAGTTTACGCATTTTGTAAGCGGTATGGGCCAAAGCGTTTTGTTGCCATAAAAGGGGCAAGCGTCAAGGGTCGCCCCATTATCACTTTCCCAAAAAAGCGAAACGATCATGGTGTTTATCTCGCCATAATTGGCACCGATACCGCGAAAGATTCGCTCTATTCTCGTTTGATTTTAACGCTTGAAAGTGATTCAGCGCATGCGCCTGGCATGTTTCATTGGCCAATCGATGATGAATATACAAAGCAGTTCTTTGAGCAGCTAACCAACGAAAAGAGAAAACTCAAATACGTCAAAGGTCGTCCTGAAATTGTTTGGGATGCCGGAGGTCGTCGAAACGAGCCATGGGATTTGGCTGTTTATAACCTCGCGGCTATTCGGCATTTGCAGAAACGCGGCCTTGATCTTTCCCAATACAAAAACACTCAACGTATCGACTCGGATAACGAGGTCGACGACGATTAACCCATGTCACATTAGAGGCCAGCCATGACATTAGATGAAAAAATAGCCGAGGCGGAAGACGTTTTACACGAATTAAGCCTTGGCCGACGTGTTACTAAGGTTGGTCGAAACGGAAAGAATATCGAGTATACGGCGGCAAATAGAGTGGATTTAGAGCTGTATATCGCCCGCTTGAAAAGCCAGAAGAATACGTCTAGCCGTCGGCCAATGGGAATTCGATTATGAAGCCTGTTCAAATATTGGATCTATACGGTCAGCCAATGGCGATGTCCGGTGGTTATAGTGGTGCGGGTGCAGGATCGGGCGGGCAGTTGTTGGACTGGCACCCACAGCCCAAAACAGCGGATGCCGCCATATTGCCAACGCTTGTTAGTGGTAATGCGCGCGCTGAAGACTTGGTTCGTAACAACGCCTTTGCGTCCAATGCCAAGCAGCTGCATATCGACAACATCGTTGGTCACCTATTTCGCTTGTCTTACAAGCCAAATTGGCAGCGCCTCGGAATTAATGAAAAAGAGGCTCGCGCTTTTTCGAAAGAAGTCGAGCAGGTATGGAAGGAAATAAGTGACGATCCTAGCTGCTACCTAGATGTAGAACGCAAGCGAACTTTTACCATGATGGTTCGTGAAGCAGTCGGCACACATACGACACTTGGCGAAGCAATGAGCATGCCGCACTGGATTGATCGACGAGACTCGCCAGTAAAAACAGCGTTTCAAATGATTAACCCAATGCAAGTAAGTAACCCGAATGGTGCTTGCGATACGAATGGATTAAAAGGCGGCTTTGAAGTCGATGGTTATGGCGCGGCCACCGCCGCCCACATTCAAAGTGCATCAACGCTTGGCATGGGCGATGGTTTAGGTTGGGAATGGAAGCGCGTTCCTATGCAGACCCCATGGGGTCGAATGCGCTTTATCCATGTATTCGAGCCTATTGCAGCAGGGCAAACACGCGGGGCTAATCAGTTTCTTTCTGTTTTAGAGCAAATGAAAATCTTGCCTAAAATGCAGAACATCAAGCTGCAAAATGCCGCTGTCAGCGCCATGTTTGCCGCGACCCTTGAAACCACATTAGGTGCAGAAGACGCTTATGAAATCTTAGGTGGTCTTGCTGGTGACGAAGGACAAAAAACCTATGACCGAGTCATGGGGCGATTTGCGGACTACCAAGAGAAAACCAACCTTAAATTGGATGGTGTAAAAGTTCCTCATTTGCAACCTAACCAAACGCTGAAAACGCACACATCGGGTAATGTCGATAATGGTTATGTGGATTTAGAATCCAGTGTTTTACGTTGGCTATCTGCTGGCTTGAACGTGCCTTACGAGCAGCTCGCGCGGGATTACAAACAAAGCTCATACAGCTCTGCAAGAGCCTCTATTTTAGAGGGTTGGCGTTACTTTATGGGGCGTCGAAAAATCATTGCCGCTCGATATGCAACCATCATCTTTCGTCTTGTTTTTGAAGAAATGGTACACCGCAAACTGATTACGTTACCGAGAGGTGCGCGCTTCGGTTTGTACGATGGTGGCCTTGCTTCTTGGACAAATTGCGAATGGATCGGTACAGGTCGTCTTGCCATAGATGGCTTGAAAGAAGTGAAAGAATCCGTACTTCGTATTGAGTCTGGTCTTTCCACTTACGAGAAAGAGCTCGCGATGATGGGTGAGGATTATCAAGAAATATTCGCCCAACAAGTGCGCGAAATGGAAGAGCGCAAAGAGGCGGGTTTGCCGTCTGCAAGCTGGGCGGCGGCGGAGAAATTCGCACCCGCTGAGCCACAAGAAATAACACCGCAAGCGGTAGGGGCTTAACTATGTCAAAAGATCTTCAACACCTTGCTACCAAGGTTTTTAATAATCCTTTGCTAATTGAGCCTAGTTACGCTCGCACCTTTTTTTCGGCCTTATCATCTCGTCTTGGGATTATAGAAATGGTTGATGCTAAAGGTGAAGTGATGCTAGGTGAAAAAATGCAAATTGCCGCTTCTAGTTTTACTAATACTCGTGATCGTGAGCGGCCATATCGCGTAGTTAATGGCGTGGCTGTTTTACCTGTCTCGGGAACCATGGTCCATAAATATGATTACCTAATGCCATATTCGGGAATGACCGGCTATAACGGCATTATTGGCCGAATGTCTGTGGCGCTTAATGACCCAGAAGTGAAAGGTATTTTACTTGATATGGATACACCTGGCGGTGAAGTGTCAGGCTGCTTTGATGCTGCAGCGACCATTAGAAAAATGGCTAAGGAAGGGGGGAAGCCTCTCTGGGCTATCGCTGATGATATGGCATGTTCAGCAGGCATGGCGATTGCCAGTGCTGCCGATCGTCGTTTGATCACACAAAGTGCATCGATGGGCTCTGTTGGCGTTCTTATGGCGCACACGTCTTATGCTGGACAGCTTAAAGAAAAAGGCGTTGCTGTCACGCTAATTCATTCGGGGGCGCACAAAGTCGAAGGCAACCCATACGAAGCACTTTCAAAAGACGTGCTTGCTAATTTTCAGGCCAAAACCGACAAGTTACGGGACGATTTTTCCTCACTTGTTGCTGGAAACATTGGTCTCACAAAAGAGGCTGTTTTGGCCACTGAAGCGGCGGTGTATTGCGGCCAAGAGGCTATCGAAATCGGCTTTGTCGATGAACTGGTAAACGGCAATGAGGCAATCGCCATCTTTGCGGATTACTTGAAAAACCAATCTAAAACAACTTTATCAGGAGTGACTATGTCAGCCGAACAACTTGCACAACAAACCGGAACACAACCAGCCGCACCGCAGCCAGCGCCAGCGGCGACAATCCCAGTGACATCGCCTGTTGCTACCGCGCCAGTGGTAGACGAAAAAGCGCGCATTGAAGGCATTCTAACGAGTGCGGAAGCCAAAGGCCGCGAAGCGCAAGCTAATCACTTGGCATTCAAGACGAGCATGAGCATTGAAGATGCTGTATCTCTATTAGCGACCGCACCGATCGCTGCCGCTTCACCAGAAGCCCACGGCACCAAGCTTGATGAGCTAATGGAATCACAGCAAAACCCAGTGATTAAGGGTGATTTAGGTGAGTCTTCATCGGAAGATGATGCGGTAAGCTCGCTAACGGCGGCTTACTCGTACACAACAGCGAACTAATTGTTCATTACTTAAATCTACTTAGGAGAGACTAACGTGACTGAAGTCTATCAAAAACAAAATATTCCAACGACCGCAAGTAATGAGTCAATTAAGTTTGCAAACGGTCTGGTTGCCAGCGGCGTGATTTGTCCAAAATTGACGCCTTTGGCCTTGCGCGCAGCCGATTCTCAAATTGTAGTATGGGATCCGTCTGGTACTGGCGGTGCTGAAAAAGCCTTGTTCTTGTCTGCAATGGCTATGGACACAACGGAAGGTGCCGCTCGAAAAGAGCTGATTAAAGGCGGTTATTTCAATGAAGCAGCCATCAACTGGCCGGAAAGTATGACCGCTATTCAAAAGGCGGCTGCATTCGCGGGTACGCCAATTAGCCACTCAGTAGTGCGCTAACACTCACCCAAACTATTAAATCTACGAATCAATTTTTATGCCGTTAACTCGGTAGGGGAAAGCTATGTATACATCTCGTCAATTGATTGCGGCAAAGAAGGTTTTTCAGCCGCATACCACGTTCCTGCGCCGTGTATTCTTCGCTCGTGAACGCTACAGTGATAAATCTCAAGTTGCTATCGATAAGATGACAGCAAATAAGCGAAAAGCAGTGTTTGTTTCGCCAAAGGTCGCAGGAAAAGTGCAGCGTCAAGATGGCTATGAAACCCGTCTTGTGACTCCTCCGTATATCAAAGAATCAACAGAAATTGATCCTGAAGAGTTTAGCGATCGCATTTTTGGCGAAGATCTATCGACGCCGTTAACGCCTGAGCAGCGTTACAATGCAACAGTGATGATCATCAATGAAGATCAGCATAAAGCAATTGACCGCACTGAAGAGAAAATGTGCGCTGATTTGATTGTTACGGGAAAATGTGAAGTAGAAGAAAGTGAACTGCACGGTGCCTTTGAGCTTGATTATGGTCGTAATGAAGCGAATACCATTAAACTGATTGGCGCTTCCCGTTGGTCGCAGTTGCCAGCTGACTACGATATCACATCAGATTTTGAAGAGTATGTTGATCTATCAACTGGCTTATCAGATGTTATTTTGATGGGACGAAAAGCTTTTGCATTATTCCGTAAATTTGATCAAGTCAAAGAAGCAATGGATAAAACTAAAGCAAACGGTGAGGCATCGATTACGTTTACACCTCAACAGAAGAAAGATGAAGATGTTCAATTTAAAGGCTTCTGGGGTGATTTTGAAATCTATGTTTACAACGGAAAATATGACGATGAAGACGGTAACGAGCAACTTTACTTTCCGTCTGAAGGTGTAGCGGTTGGTTCGTATAACTATGATGGTTTGTTTGCCTACGGTGCGATTAAAGACATTAAAGCCATGAAAAATGGCATGGTTAAATCGAAGCGTTACCCGAAAATCATTGAAATAGATGAACCATCAATGGAATACATGACACAACAGTCTTCACCATTGCCGATCATGCCTGATGCCAACGAATGGGTGTACGTCGAAGTTGATGGTCCAGTATAACCATTCCTGAAAATTAACACGAAAAGAGGCGCTTAATTGCGCCTTTTTCGTTTTTAAAATTTGAAAAGTTAGGAGTCACCATGACTGCGAAAAAACCAAACACCACAGCCAAGGCCACAACCCAAAAAAGCGCTGCTGAATTAAAAGCCGATGAAGTAGCCGCTTTGATGGGCGAGGATGCAGAAGTACAGACATCGACCGCGCCAACCCCACCGCCAACTCTAAAAGGTGCGGTTAAGCCCGAACTAGAAGCCGAAGAAAAGACGCCTGAAGAAACCGAAGATCAGACCGAAATAGTCGATCAAACGGACAATGAAAGCGGTGATGAATCTAACGATCAAGACGACGACCTTGAAGAAGGCGAATCCGACGATCAAGACGACGAGCAAGAAGATCAGCCAGCCACCGCTAAAACGGTTCGTATGGTCATTCTTTCTAAAACCATCCACACCAAAGACGCCAGCGGTAATGATGTGAAATTCATTGCATCAAAAGATCCGCAAGACCTTGGTGAATATGCCGCGATGGCGATCGCTGCAAAATGTGCGAAACCGCACAAAGCGGGTTAGTTATGGCTGATCCATTTGTAGAACTTGACGCTGTCATTCACGCGCAACTGGGTGCGAATTTCATTGTCGAGCGTGCGAATGCGCCCACAGGCGACACGGTGCGTATTTGCATTGATGAAAGCCCAGACGAAGCGGAATACGGTGGCACTCGCGCGCCAAGGGTGCAAGTGATTGGTGAGATATTACCCGTTGATTACGCCAAGGTGCGTGAGGGTGATTATCTCAGTGATGATGAAAGCCGCTACAAAATCACAGAGATCATGCCAGCTATTGAGGGCAGTAAAGATCTCTACTTGAGAAAGGTATAAACCATGAAAATTAAAGTGCATTCGCCCTCTGATGCGATCGTTAATGGCAAGGTGAAAAATCTGATTGTTGGTGAGCACGACTTGCCAGAAAGCGCAGCGCGCAAGCTGGTTAAAAATGGTGTGGCTAACTTTGTTGTGGAATCCACTGCAACAAAAGCAACTAAGCCTACCAAGGCCGCGAGCGATGAAGCTTAAAGGCGTTGCTGAGTTTCAGCGCAAGTTAAGACGCATTGGCGGCGGTGAAATGCGCCGCGCTGCGTCTTCCGCGCTAAACAAAACAGGCGCACTTGCTCGAACTCGCATCATAAAAGGTGTGGCTGCAGCGGAAAAAGTGCCTGTTGGTCAGGTTCGTAAACGGGTGTATTTGGCCAGATCAACGGTGAAAACCTTGAAAATTGTTCAAATAGGCTACGCGCGGCCGATTAGCTTGGTTACCTTGATTCGAAACCCAACCCCAGACCAAGGCCAGCGAAGAAAGCGATCGCTAAAAGTGAACAAAAAAGTCTATCCGAATGCGTTTGTTCGAACGGGTAAAAACGGTAAAACGCACGTTTTTGAGCGAAACGGTAAGAAGGGGCGACAAGGTAAAGGTCGTTGGGCTAAATACAAGAATCTTGAGCGCTTGGATAAGGTTGGAATTGAAATACAGCCAACCGTTGAAAAGGTGCTGCCGAAGGTTCAGATCCGAGTTTATAACTCTGACTTTCGTCGCTTGTTCGCTCACGAGTACAACTTTCGCCTATCTAAACTCTAATTAAGTTAACGAGACCGCAAATGCTTACTCAATTAAAAACTATTCGAGCTGCGCTCAAGGCGTCGATTGAAGAGCTTGGTTTGCCTGTTTTTGCTCAGCGAAAGATCAATGAAGAAGATGTTGAAAGTGATCGCTTTGTTGCGCTCACACTGTCCCGATCGGACGACGATAGCGAAGGTGTAGGCGAATCTTGGGTAATCACCATGGTGTTAGGGGTTTATATCTCAAACCCTGCCACAGATGACGATCTAGAAGACTTTGCTGCCGATGTGCTCAAAAAAATAAACACTAGCGCTTCTGTTAATGCGCTGGTTTCCGGTGTCCTGTTCGCGGGCCACGAATACCCAGAAGAACAGGGCGACGCTTTTGCCTCGCTCGATGTTCAATACACCATCATTATTGATAATTAAGGGAGAAATCCATGATACCTACAGAAGTCAGCGCAAGAGCAAAAATTGGTGCAGGTTCCGAGCTGCAAATGAATTTTAGTGCAACTGAAACACCAGAATGGCGCTTGCTAGTCGGCGTTCAATCGTCTGGTGATTGGGGTTATGACCAAGAATTTGTTGATGACACCGACATTTCAGAGATTGATCACACCTATGTTGCTGGTGATGCTACCGCAAAAGAAGTGCTGATCACGTTAAAACACATGCCAGGCGATGCGGATCAAAAGGCATTCCTCGATAGCTCTGATGCTAACGAAGAGGTGCAGCTCCGCAAAGTGTATTCAACCGGCTTTACTCAAACGGGCACCTTCTTACTTAGCAAGCCTTATTATTCAGACCCTACTCGCTCCGAATTTGGCAAAGCGTCTGTTAAAGCAGTGCCTCAGCTGGGTATAACTAGCGGCACCATCGTTTAATTCCATTTTTAACCACATCTAAAGGCCGCTGTTTGCGGCCTTTTTTTGGTCATCATTCTAAAGGTTTCTCATGAAAGCATTATTAGGCATCGAGCCAAAAACCATTGAACGCACCACAAATATCGAAGGGCAAAGCTTTCCTATTCACGAATTCACCTCTGATAAATGGGCGGCAATTGTTAAGCCGTTGCGTGAGCCTAAGGAAGGCCAGACGGCAGACGATATCGTCAAAAATACACTTGATATCGTGATTGTTGGTCTGGAAGGTGAAGGTTATAAGCCAACGATTGAAGACCGCAAACAAGTCACTAAAATTCTTCAAAACGGCGGTATTCGTGAATATCTTCACCGTCTATGCATGTTAAATGACTATGGCTTTGACCAAGTGAAAGCCGCCGAAAAAAAATACGCAGCAGTCCTCTCGAACGATACCAAATCGAACTAGCGCTTAGATTGGGCTGCTCACCACGTCAAATTGATTCCATATTAACCGCCAGCGAAAAAGCCGACATGATCGCGCTGATTATGATTGAGTCGGGCGGCACCATGGATGAAGAAATTATCGAACAAATCGAGCTAGAAGAGCATGAACGCGCTGCTAAAGCGCATTTTGGCATGACATAAGCGGGTAATCGTATGGGTGCAAAAATTGATAAAATTCAGGCCGAAATTACCCTTAATGACAACGGCTTTTTAGATGCAATAAATCGCGTAGACAAACGTACCAATCAGTACAGAAAAGCGGCAAATGATGCCAAAACAGGCAATGAAGGCTTAGCCAGTTCATTCCGCAGTGTGGCGCAAGGTATCGCCGTTGTAGATGGGCCATTTGGTGGTGTTGCTTCCCGCGTGTCGTCCACGGCCAGTTTGTTGAATGGCACGACATTGGCTGTTGTTGGTTTTGGCGCGGCAATTGCGGCGGCTGGTGTTGTGGCGGCCAAATCCATTGGCGCTGGTGAGCAGATGGAGCGCCAGTTATACAAGCAGGAAGCCGTGTTAAGGGCGACGGGCTACGCCGCTGGTTGGAATGCTGAGCAGCTAGACGAAATGGCGCGTCAAACGGCTTACGCTACTCTTGCTAGTGTAAATGATATTCGTGAAGCTCAAAACGTCATGATGACGTTTAAAAGCGTTCAAAAAAGTGTTTTTGCCGAGGCTGTTGAGCTTTCCCAAGATTTGGCCGTTGTTATGGGCGGCACAGCTGCCAGCAATGCAAAAATGCTAGGTAAAGCACTGGAAGATCCTATCGCGGGTATTTCTGCCATGTCGCGCGCGGGTGTGTCTTTCACTCAGTCGCAAAAAGACGTTATCAAATCCATGGTTGAGACAGGCGATAAAGCCGGTGCTCAAAAGCTAATACTTGCCGAATTGCAAAAGCAAGTTGGCGGCACTGGGTCGGGTGAGGCGCAAGGCTTATCTGGCTCTATTGATACGTTGGGTCAAAACTTCCAAACCCTGTTTGAAAACATCAGTAAGACAACAGGTGCTGGCCGTGGCTTTCAGATTGTTGTTGATGGTTGGGCTGGCATTATTGGCGCTGCTTCAGATGCGGTTGAGGCTGATACCACTGCTGAAAAGTATAATGACTTATTCGATGAGCGACTTAAGGTATTGTGGAAAGCTAATCAGGCGCAAAGCACATTAATGCGAGATCAGTTTTTGGCAGAAGCAGAAGATCTGAATCAGCAGATGCAGAAGCTTAGCAAAATTCAACGCGACGGCGCTGAAAAGACGATGGCGGATTATAAAAAAGGTGTCGAAACCCGTAGGCAATTAGAGCAGCAAGCGGCTGATGATATACGCAAGACTCGTGAGGCAGCGGGGGCTAAGTCGTTGGCGTCTATTGATGCCACCATGGCAAGCGAAGAGCAAAAACTTGAAGACGGCTATGTAAAACAGCTTGGTCAGATACAAGCCTTAACGCTTTCTGAAGAAGAGGTAAAGCGTCGCGGTTACGTTAACCTTGCCGCGCTGCAACTGGATTACCAATTAAAATTGGAAGATCAGTACAGCAAAGAGCTAAATGCGCTAAATGCGAAGTTAATTGCTGAACAAGTCGCCAAGGATGACGCAGCACGTCGTGATCAAGAGCGATTAGATCGACAGAAAGAGCGTTCCATGGCGTACTTTCAATCGATTGATGATCAATACAATCAGGCGTTTTTGTCCGCTGCAGACAATGAAGACTTACGCTTTCAAAAGACTCAGGAGCGCATGGCGAAAGAGCGTCAGGCTCTTGTTGATCAAAATGCATGGACGACACAAAACCAAGCGGAATACGAAAAAACCGCTCAGAACGCTACAAGTGTTCATGAGAAAAAACTAACAGATATTAAGCAGGCAGAGTGGGAAGCTCGCCTAAATGCTCAGCGCGACTTTGCCAATATCTTCGTTAGCATGGCTGACAGTCAAAATAAAACCTTGGCGGCGATCGGTAAAGCGGCCGCGATCTATAACATCGGCATTAGTACCTATCAAGGCGCTATGTCGGCTTATAACGCGCTGGCTGGTATTCCATATGTTGGCCCGTTTCTTGGTGCGGCGGCGGCAGCGGCGGTAGTTGCTTATGGTGCAGAACAAATTGCAGGCGTTAGAAATCAAAAGTACCACACGGGCGGTATTGCTGGTGAAGCGTCAGATAACTACGGGGCCAAATTAAAAAGTGGCGAAATTAACGCTACCTTGATGCGTGGTGAAGAGGTTCTAACGGCTGACGATCCACGTCATCGAAATAACCTTGGCACTGTGTATGAGTCTGGTTCTTTGGCGTCTTCTTCCTCGTCTTCGAATGTTTTGAATGTAGGTGGTATTAGTATTTACGTTGAAGGTGGTCAGTTTGAAAGCGAAGAGGCCCTAGCAGAATCGCTTGCTCAGCAAATGAACCAAAAGCTAGAACGATTTATGAACTCAAACGCTTTCAAATCGGCGGCGGTTGGCGCGGTTAGCACCTATGCAAAACGTAATTCAGGCCGTATACCAGGTGTAAGAGCATGATTGATCACAAAATATCAAAAATAGACTTAACCAGTGTCGACCCGTCTATTTCCATGGAGTCTCGCAGCGGCTTGGATTTTACCAAGTCGCTGAAGAAGCAGCGTTGGAAAGCCACGGTGACGTGGGTAACGATGAAAAATGACACGGCCAAGTCTCTGTTTGCGGATTTGGTGGCTATGCAGGGTAAGCATGGGCAAGGCGCATTGCGCTTGCCTTTGCTTAACCAGCACCCGAACATGAGCGGCACCATTACCACGGACGGACAATGGCCAGCGGGTGCAACACAAATCTATATTTCGGGCTTTAATGGTGAATTCAGCAAAGGCGGCACGTTCAACATCGCAGGACATAGCAAACTGTATATGATCGTTTCACAAGCTGAAAACGTGATTACCTTTGCACCCGCCCTGCGTAAAACCGTGAATAATGCTGAGATAAATTACACCACCCCGACGCTAGCTGTGCGGAAAAACAGCGACGACACACCATGGAATATGGTGCGTGTGAATGGTCAACTAAATTCAGAATTTATTGAGATTCTTGATTAGAAATAGTTTCTTTATTCATCCCTAAAAGCTCGCGTATCGCGGGCTTTTTTTGTGCCTTTTATTTGGGTTTTCTTATGTCTTTATCCTTTGTGAATCTCATTCGTATCAGCTTTCCTGAGCCGCTTTTGTTGGCAGATCACGGCCATGATGTGACCTTTAATGAAGAAATATATCGTGCTGATTCTAAGTTGCTTATCGATATTGGTGACGTGACAGAAGAAAACCAAATTAACACCACGGCATTCGATATGACTTTGGCTGCGACGCCTGAATTGGTTGCGTTAGCGCGCACGGGTGAATGGATTAACCTGTCTATTTCTTATTATCGCGTCTGGTATGAGGATGACATTCAGACTGATGTTGACGTGTTGTTTCGTGGGCGATTGACCGAAATAGATGAAACCGACGGTGAGTCAGAAAGCTCAATTAAATTTACCTGTGCCAATCATTTTATCGATTGGGAAAGTAAAGGCGGACGCACGACCAGCAATGCTAGCCAGCAAGTCTTTGACCCTACGGACAAGGGTATGGAGCACGCAGGCAAAGAAAAACAAAATGTGAAGTGGGGGCGCTAAATGGGTTTTTTTAGTAAATTAAAGCGCGAAGTTAGTCGCATTGGAAAGCAGATCGAGAAGGGCGTCAGTCGTACGCTGAAAGACATCGAAATGCTATTTTCACCACAAGAAATTCCAGAAGCGGATACATCCACGTCATCTGGCGCACTTGTTAACAAAACAGCGGCAACCGATTCTATACCCATTATTTATGGTAGACGTCGCCGCGGCGGCACACGCGTTCTGCTTCATACGCAGGGCAGCAAGAATAAGGACTTGTACAGTGTTTTAGTGTACTGCGAAGGGCCAATTGCTGGCATTCGTGAGATCGAGATAAACGACGATACGATTGAAAACTGGGGTGGTTCGACAAATTATTCTATTGCTGATGCGACGCGCTTAAATTTAACGTCAGACGTGAGCTTTTGCGCGCATTTTGGTGGCTGGCCACAAGCTGCAGATGAATTATTTGTCAATGATCTTGGTGATCTGTGGGCCACAGATCACAAGCTGACAGGCTTGGCTTACTCCGCTACTCGTTATGTTTATAACAGCGAGAAAATCGGCAGTTTGCCATCACAAACCGCAGTGATTGATGGTCGTTTGCTGTATGACCCGAGAGATGAAGAAACAGCTTTCTCTTCTAACGCGGCGCTCGCTATTTTAGATTACATGCGGGATCACGTATACGGCGAAAAAGTACCGGATGAAGAAATTGATTTTGATGCGCTTAAATTTGCGGCTGATATTGCGGATATCACTGCGGAAACTTTTGAGGGTTCTGGTGAGACGTATAAGCCGATCGACATTAATGCGGTGATCGATACCAATGTTGGTCGCCTTGATAACATAAAATCTTTGCTCGCTCATGCGCATGCTAGCTTGCCGTTTTCTGGCGGCAAGTATCGCTTAGTTATTCGCTCTGCTACCGAGCCATCCTTTGATTTTAACGATGACAATATTTCGGGCGATATCAGCATTGGCTCAGCGGGTGCCAGCGATAAGTACAACCGCGTAACCGTTACCTTTGTCGACCCAGAATTGAACTGGGAGGAAAATACCGTTGTTTACCCAACAGATGCCGATGAGTATCAGCAGCTGCTTAGCGAAGACAACGGTATTGAAAAAGAGGGTGAAGTTACTGCGAATATGATCACCAACAAATATCAGGCGCTGGATTATGCGCGCCGTTATTTGTATGAGTCACGTAAATCGCTGGCCATTGGCTTTTCTGCTTTGCCAGCCGCTAGATGTGTGTTACCTGGTCAAGTGGTTTCTGTGACAACAGCGGAACTTGGCTCGTTTCTGTTTACTGTCGAAAAGCGTGTTGTAACAGCGGACGGAGAGTATAAATTTACGCTGAAAGAATACGACCCTAGCCTTTATAGCTGGATCAATACAGCAGATCTTTCGACGGGCGCAACGCCAAGCATGCCGAGCGCGTTTAACTTGCCAGCACCGCAAAATATTGCCTTCACGCCTGTTGCTTACAACCCTGATTATCAGGGTGTATTGAGCTGGGACGAATCCGATTCGGCTTTTGTTACCCGTTATCGAGTGGAGATTTATAACACGGTAACGGGAATGCTAGCGTGGTCTAATCAGATAGCGAATAACAGCGTTCAAATCCCTAACTTCCCTGCGGGAAACTATCGCGCAGACGTAAAGGGGTTGTCTGAAATATCCGCGACGCCAACGGCTTCGATCAGCTGGACCTATTCGGTGCCAGTGCTGCCGATCGTTACCGGGCTTCAGCAATATGGTGAATTCGATGCGGATTTAACGCTTAGATGGGATGCGGTGAGCGAGCGCGCTGCATTGCGCATGTATCAAGTCGATTTATTGCTTGATGATCTTGTTATCTACTCTGTTAACACATCAACGGAGTCTATAACGATTAATCTCGCTCAATTTGAAGCGCTTGGTTTCCCTCGCGTGTTTTATGCCAAAGTTAGTGCGGTAAACGTAGCACTTAGCAATGGTCCAGCGGCAAGCTTGCTTATTGAAAAGCCTGCACCTTTGCCGCCGCTTTCTGTGTCGTTTTCGCCATCTGTTTCGTCATTTGTGACTCGTCTTGTTAAATCGACTAACGCAAAAGGCGTCACCTCATGGCTTTCGACTGAAAGCCCAGTTGACGAAACTGACGGAAACCAAATTTACAGCGGGGATTTAGCGCGTTTTGAAATTGGTGACCTGTCACCATTAACCAAGTATTACGTGCGCATCGCCTCTTACGATGCGTTTGGCCTCGGCACGTCCAGCGCTCACACTGTTACAACGTTGCGCGATGCCGTGGCGGATTCTATCCAGCAGCTGACAGAGCGTGATTTGTCGTTAACGGAGGATCTTGAGTCAGTCGCGCAAAACTTGGCGGAGAAAGCCGCTCAGCAAAGCGCGAATACAGCCAAAGTAGAAGAGCAAATGTTGCTCGCGGCGGCTCGTGCGGCAGAAGTTCGACGCCAGCAGCAAGGCCAAAACGACGAATATTACCGCATTCTGAATGCGGTGGTGGAGATTGACCCTTCAACTGGGACCATCACAAACCGCGCATACGAGTACACAAACGGTAAATTCAGCGAAGCGGCTTTATTAATTGATGGCGTGAATGCGTCTATCAATCTGCAAGCGACGCGTATTGAAACTGCAGAGGGGCGTTTGACCGATGCGGAATCGGTATTGTCTGTGCAAGCGGGGCTGATCAATCAGCGCGCTACGTACACGCAACTGACAGAAACCGTTGCGGGTGCAATTGCCGCCATTCAGCCTGCTTACGTCACTACGTTTAATACGGGGCTTGATGGATGGTCAGCGGAAAACGGCACCATCGTTTATAACGCTGGTGCTTGGGTGGATTTGGCGCTGGGCGATGTCAGCAGTGCAATGGATTTCGACGGTGCTGAAAACCCCGTTATACAGCTAGCGATCGCGCGCGCTGTGGGGGCGGCTTGGGTTGGTAAAATCCAATACAAAACCGCATCGCATGGCTATTCGTCAGCGCATGAAATGGACATCAATGAAGTATCAGGCGATGGCCAGCAATATACTGTCTCTGTTGATTTTGGCGCGGTAACGGATTACACAGCCAGCACAATAACGGGCATACGCATCATTTTGGGTGAAACCACAGCTGATGCGTATCAAATCCATAGCGTGCAAGCTGGAAAACGCACCGCCGCCCAAGCCGCTATCGAGGGCCTGCAAGGCCGCGTCAGTGTTGCAGAGCAAAACATAGACGCTGTAAACGGCCAATTGTCTAACTATGTCACCACGACGTTTTACGAAGAAAATTCTCTTACGCAAAACGACGTGCAACAAACACTAGACAGCTGGAACGCTCAATACAGCATCATTGCAAAGTTAACGGAGCTCGACGAAAACGGCACGATCACCAAAGCCAACTCGGCAGAGCAATGGATCGACGGAGCCGAGGCGCTAATTTCTCAAATCGCTCAATCCACAGCGCAAGAAGAATTTGGCACTCGTATCACTAACGTAGAGCAAACGCTTGACGCGCAAAACGGAACGATCGCACAGCAAATCACCAGCATTTATCGCAATGAAGTGCAATCCGACAAACTCGCAGAAGACGCTTTATTGGCAGCGGGTAAAGCCGCCGCAGCAAAGCGTGAGCAAGTCGGACAAAGCGACACAATCGCACTAGCCAGAAGCGAGACCAAAGCGGTCGCGGGTGAAACCACAGCGCTCGCGCAAACGGTGGACGAACTGGCGGTGGTGGTGGGTGATAATAAAGCTGAGTTCAGCGATTACCGCCGCACAGCGATCGGCTATTGTGTCGACGCCAATGGCAACCCAACTAGCCACGAAACCGCAGAATCTTGCGAGCTCGCTGGTAACACGTGGCAGGGTGAATCGTCTATTGCCGAAGCATTGCGAAATGTTACTGTGACAGGCACCAACGCCGATGGCGAAGCCGTCGAGGTATCAGCAGGGGCAATGTACCAGGCAATACTCGACGCGGACGGAAAAGCCACTGCCACGGCGGCAGTCATGGCAATCTACGGTAATCAATTAGCCGGTATATTCGCCAACGCTGGCGAAGATGGCAGCTCGTTGGAATTCATCGCTAACGCCATGAAGTTTAAAACCGAAGGAGGCACCAAAACCCCGTTTTATGTTGAGGGTGAAGACGTTTATATAGATCAAGCATCAATCAAAGACTTGTTACTTACAAAGCTAAAATCAGAAGACGGCACGCTCGTTTTCGAGAATGGCAAACTGAGTGCGGATTTTTTGGCGGTGACACGTGCTGAGTCCCCAGATTTTGAGTCTGGTGCGAACGGTTGGCAGTTGAATGCAGATGGAACTGTCGAATTCAACAGCGGGACATTTCGCGGCTCTCTTGATGTTAAAAGTAGCGCAACAGGTTCGAGGGTCGAAATTGTGGGCGATCGAATCAACGTATATGAGGGCAATGTCTTAAAAGTTCGAATAGGGAGGCTCTAATGGCATACGGTTTAAGCGTGAGCTCAGAGGATTGGGGAGGTGTTGACATTTCCTCTGGCTGGCTCCCATCGCAGTACATTGGCAGTGTATCTACGACGATTAGATATGGCGGAGCGGCTACGTCGAGAGTGGATTTTAGCGGGTCTATTCCCGCTGATATGCAGCTGTTTGCCGTGGCAAGTACACGTAACGGCTATGCGTATTATCAAAACGACCAATTTGGCGGGTATGCCTGTTACTACGCGATAAATTGCACGGTATCAGGTCAAGTGGTTACTGTGTCAAACGCGCTGTGGGCTGGTTATGCTAATGCCAGTGTGATTGGCACTGTAGTGACGTTTCAAGTGTACGGCTTTTTGCCGTCCACACCTGACAATGACACCTACGGAATCCGCTTCACTGGCTCGGGCGTACCAACAATGTTGGCTGAAGGGATGAAGCCCCATGTGGCGCGTTGGAAAATAGAGGCAGATGTCGGATCAGCAAGCAACCTATCGTATAGCACAGGCATACCCACAAGCGAGACAAGGCCGCTTTCGTTTATTTCAGATACTGGGAAAAATGCGATCGCTAGCTATATAACAGAAAGCGGTGGGTATTGGGTCGTAAATGTGATTAGGGGCTTTCCGAATTGCAGTGTGAACTACAATCCGGCCCCTGTATCAGGAACGTTAAGGGTTGTTTTGTTTACTGCATACAGTGGTGAAGAAGATGAATATGGACTGAGTCTATATGACGATTCCGGCAACGTTGTCTACTCAATGATAACACCGCCTTTGATGCTGCGCCGATCGTTAAATAATCCGGTGCCATATTCAACAGGGTCGGTTTTCGCCGCTAATAATTCAGATCAATTTACCGCTGAAGAATTGGCGCAAGAACCAATGATCTTGGGGCAGCTTTACGGTATTGGGCGTATATCTAGCCGCTATCACTGGGAACTGGGAACCATTGTTACTTCTGACGGAAAATACACTGTCGGCACGATTCGTCAAGCGCCAACAGTTTATGTTGGTGGTAATGCGAATGGGTGGTGGGGGCCAACTTACGCGGGGTCAGCAGGAAAGTGGATCGCTGGAACAGACTATTTTAATTAACCATTAACGTTCACAAAAACATTCATCAAAGCGACCAATCGGTCGCTTTTTTTATGCAAAATTCAAAGGGGAATAGTATGGCCGCATGGCTTTATCTCACGTCTGTCAGCGTTACAAATGGCAGCGTTACCGTAAGTGTGACAGGCGGTCATGACCTGTCATTTGTTGAATCGGGTTGGTCATTTGACATCGGCTCAGCTCGCGCTGAAATATCATCCGGCACGGCACCAAACGACAGCGGAGTAAGCACGCTTACGCTAGCGCGACCTTGGGCTGGCGCAAATATCACAGGGCAAGAAGCGCAAATCGTCCCAACCAGCGGTGCTTTACGCGCCGCCATCGTCGCAATGAACGATACAAACGACTACGCGATCGTAACGCATCAAACGCTTGAAGAAATCGCTACGTTAGACAAAGACGTCACGATCAAAGACCCAACAGGCACAGAGCATACATTTGCAACCATGCCGAAAATTGCGCGGGAAGTCACAGAGCAGCGCACAACCCTCGCCAGCGACTACGCGACTAAAACCGCATCGCTGACGATCTCGGCAACCATGGGCTACAGAAATGCGGTGGAAAAAGCGTCGGGTGGGCGAAATACGATGATTCTCGACGCTCAGGGCAACGAAAACATAATGGTTGTCATCCCTCGTTTCAACTGCGAAGACGTTAATGCTGCCATATTGGCTGGCACTGGTATCAATATGCAGCTAGGCACCGGAACACACCCAGCATTTCGCACGAATGGTGCGGATCGTGGCGAGTTTTTGATAGGAAAATATAAGGCGTCGGCTGGCGCTGGCGGAGGTTGTTCAGTGATCGGTGGTGTACAGCCCCGAACCGGTGTGAACTACGACACGGCAAAATCATTGTCAGCAAACAAGGGCGCGAACTGGCACATGTCGTCAGTGTGGGAATGGGCGGCTATCGCGCTTTGGTCGCTTGCAAATGGCACAGTGCCGCGAGGGAATACAAATTATGGTCGCGCTCACGATGCTCGCCACGAAACAGCATTGCGTGCAGATAATGGCATGCCGGGCAGTGTATCTGGTGTGGGTATAACATATACGGGGTCAGGTCCGGATACGTGGGCGCACGACCACGGCGCATATGGGGTTCAAGATCTTGTTGGAAATATATCAGAATGGCTCGATCAAATGCGTTTAGAAGATGGCCGCATCATCACAACGCTGGATAATGATCCCAATATTGTTGAGGAAAATTGGCATCGTCACACAGCGTATTTTGATTCGACGTCATCGTCTCAATCGGGAGCGGGTGATGTAGGGTCATCGGTACTCAATAGCACGATTACGAATCGAAACGGACCAGTTGGTAACGACGGACACGACAATCCATTAATGCACGACGCGCTATTTTCGACAATCGCGAAAGATCCAAGCTATGCACCAAACGAGGCGTTGCGCCGCTTGCTGATCGAGTCAGCGGGTGATGCTGGATTGACAGGTGCGTTGTGGGTTCGAAACTATGGTGACCGATTCCCATTTCGGGGCGGCTATTGGGCATATGGCTCGGATGCTGGGCTTGGCGCGCTATATCTTGCAAATGCTCGTAATGTTGCAAACTACGGCATCGGCTTTCGACCCGCTTTATTTGTGTAGTTGTACTAATTGGAGGATTTAAATGGATCAGATATATATTTTTAATGGCGAGAGTCATAACAATTTTACTGCGTCGTATATGGCAGCACTGGGAATGGATCAGGAGCAGATGGATTCTGTTATTGCGCAGCGTGATTTCGAGTTGTCGCAAAATGCAAAAAAGCGCTCGGACGCATACAAAAAAGAGTCTGATCCACTGTTTTTAGAAGCATTGCGAAAAAGTTATGAGGGCGACGAAGAAGGTGCAGAGGAAGCGAGAGCACTAGGTCTGGAAGCGGTAGATCGCATCAAAGCGCGTTTCCCACTGGGCGCTTAATAAAATTGCACGAGTAACAAATACTCGAAGAACCCACGGCCGCGAAAGCGGTTTTTTTGTGCCAAAAATACGCAGCTCCAAGTGCGCACGGAAGCTGCGTATTTTCTCATCAATTGCATACGTCAATAATCTCGGAAATGGCTTCATCAGGAATAATTTTGGCATTTTTTGTCGCAAAAACGGATAGCTCCTCGTCACTTCTCATTAGATTAATGACATCTTTATTATTTTTATGGGTGACTTGCTCTGCAAGTTTGGAGATCCTAAATTGCTCATTTGGTAGCTTGTGAGTATCAATCTTAAAAACTCTTCCTTTCTCATAGCTTTGGTTTGTTGCATACCATTTAGCTCTATCTAGCGATGCAGTGAAAGCCAAATAGCCTGATGTTTGGCGGTGACCAGTCCCATTTACATGGACGCTTTCAAGTAAAAGAAAGTCTAAAGTGTCGCTGCTCTTAATGTCGGTGCTGCTCGCAGTATAGACATCTGAACTGGCGGTTAATTGCTTCGCTACATACTCGGCATCATAATTAAATGTAAGCTGACCGTGCTTTTGTATGTCATCAAGGCTTTCACCGCGATAAATGTATCTAGGTATGCTATTTCTCATTAGTCACTCTTTTGTAAGTCGAAATTATCAAAATTAGAATCTAGCACAAACGGCCATGTTTTGAGTGCAAAGTTGATCATGCTTGATAAAGCTGTATTGTAGTGCGTTTGAATTATTCTTATCCAAGCGCAATGCAAGCCACTGATTTTATTACCATTGTATAGCGTCGAAATCATGAGGGTATTTAAGTGTTTTTATCTTTAAAATCATTGGTTTACACCTTAAATAAGGCTACTTTGACATGGTAGAGGTCGGCGATTCGAATTCGCCTAGTCCTACCAAAATTTATACTTACTCCTCAGTAAGTTACGAAAGCCGAACCTAGTGTTCGGCTTTTTTGTATCTGATTTTGGCCCATTTTTGTCCCACCTTTGGCCCGTTTGTGTCCCATGCCCCTTAAAAGTAGCATAATGAGTGACCTTTACAGTATAGTTGGTCATGATTGTTTTTGTTTAGTTGGTGCAGAATTTCTATTTGTATCGCTATATCTATAAGAAGATGATTAAGATAATACCTACTTTAAATCAAATTTTTGTTTAAAGGCTCTATATGGATTTTAATAGTCTTTTAAGTACGCTATCTCGTTCTTCTGCTCAAGCTGTTTCAACTTTGTCTAAAGCATCAGGTGAAATTGAAGAGTTCAAGAGTTATCTCTATGTTGAAACTGAAATAGAGAGAAAACTCATAGAAACACTTGAATCTAACGTTGACGCTAAAAAAATAATTTTTTTATGTGGCTCAAGCGGTGATGGTAAGTCTGAATTATTGCGTCGTAATTATGCAAATTACTCTTCAGCTTATAAGTTTCACTTAGATGCGACCCATAGTTTTAAACCCGACCAAAGTGCAATTGAAGCGTTAGATGAATTATTTGATCATCATCAATTAGCAGGTATGCCTCTTATTGTAGGTATAAATATTGGTATGATGTTTAACTACTACAACTCTGGTGCTGAGCGTCATAATGGTGTGAAAGATGCGATTGGTCAGTTTATAGCTGGTCAACGTGAAGTCGGCCAGTATTCTTTTTTAAGTTTTGAAGATTATCCAAAGTTTAGCTTAAAAGAGGGTGAAGTAGGTTCTTCTTTCGTTAAGCAGTTATTTTCTAAAGTCACTTCAGCTTCAATGGATAACCCACTTTATCGAGCTTACCTAAACGACGTCGATAAACATCATAAACTAATCTTTCAAAACTACCGAATTCTTCAAGAAAAAAGTGTTCAAGAGCTTGTAATAAAACTCTTGTTGCATGCTAGATTGAAATTCGATCAGTTTTTTTCCTCTCGATCATTACTCGATTTTATCTATCATCTTATCGCTGGTGGTTCATCGATTTTCGATAATTTCTTTGCATCCACGACTAGCGGGTTAGCATCAACGTTTACGTCTTTTGACCCATGTTTAACTCGATCTAAACGAGTCGATGAGTTTGTGGTTCAACAGTCGCTCAAAGTGGAGGATGTTCACTTTGAGGCTTTTAAAATAGCCTTTATAGAACTTTATCAAACAGGTTTCGAAGTCTATTCGGCCTCAACATGGGTGCGTGCGTTTTACCTTTTGGGTGATGTAGATATAGGTAATAATTATCATCACGGTTTTGCTCAGGATTTTAGTCAGCCAATTTTTGATGAATACATCCGAGTATGGCAGTTACACAATTCTAATGCTGATCCTAAAGTGTTACGCGAATTTTATGATAAGACTCTTATCGCCAGTTTAATTAAATTTGCAAATCGATTAGTACCAAAAACCGTTACTAATGGTATTTATATTGGAGAGCGTAATGGCGTTTTTTTATCTGCAGATGTAAAAATTAGGCTTGATACCAAACGGGTTGCATCAGCCAATGATGGTAGGATTCATTTCTTTAATGCAACAGTTAAAGTAGATGACAAGACGATACAAGCTTTCCCTGTAAACATTTCTTTTCTGGAGTTAGCTGAAAGGATTTTGGGGGGATATCGGCCTAACCGACACGATAAAAACTCAGTCGTTATTTTAGAAGAAGTTTTAGAAGAGATTGTAAGTATTTCTGGGCAAACTGATACGCTTCACTTCCATATTATCAATAATAGTGCTCATTGGTCGTTAACTCAGGAAGAAGACGAATATATTGTAGAGGCACTGCACTAATGAGTATTCAAGAAAATTTATTAGCTCTTCGAGGGCAAGCTATCAAAGATAGAAATTTCGTAAATTACTATCTAACATTTCGTCAGCAGCGTAGTAATAGAATAAGCGATATAGACTCATTGTCAATTGCAGGGTATTTGATTTCTATTGCTACTGGCAGAAATATAAAGCCAAAAAGAAGCCTCACTCACTTTATTGAGTCATGTCAAAAAAGGTTAAGTAGTAAAATTGGTAATGAGCAGTTTGAAAGTCTCCTAAGTAAAATGTATTTTGAAAATGATGCTAAGGGTCTTTATCAGTCATCTCCCAACTTCCTTTTGTTTAAAAATCATATTGAAGGGTCAGTGAACACAAAGCATGTAAGTTCAGTTCTAGGAAGTATGATAGATGAGCATACACGTAAATTGAGCATCACTTCTCAAGGTTGCAATTTTTTAGAGTCGGAGCTTTTAGATGAATTGTCGAACTTTTTAATTGAAAAGCATTATGTTAGTAACGTAGAAAATTACCTTCCGTTTCTATCTGATGTTTTCTCAAAAGATTTTGAGTTCTTATGCCGCTATCCGAACTATTTTATGCAAAATACAACTGCGTTTTTAAGCTTATATAACTTTCTATACAGTTCTCAGCTAGCATTAAATATACGTAATTGGCGCTTGTTGCCTAGCAGCAAGCCATTATTCTTCATTCTTGATACAGAGCGAGCAAGTAGTGAGCGAACGAATGTTCGTGATGCACTACCTTCGTTACTAGACAGGGTAGCTGATCTATTTCCAACTTTATCCGCTTTGGAATACCTCAATCAGCCAGATGCAAAAGACCCTGATACTTTAAGTAAATATCCTTTGTGGCGTTTTTATGAGTATCTTTTAAATTGTGAACCCGATGAGCAATCTGAGTATCTTGAAGTGTTGGTCTTGTTTCTAAATGCCTATCGAGGTGCTAGGAAAAGAGAACAATTGGCCAATACCCCTGCAAGCATAGAAGAAACCTTCGAAGCAATTATCAAAACAGCGGAGGAAGTTTTTTCCCAGCCTCGCTCGAATCAATTAACTGTTAACAAAAAAGTGGTTTTAGCTTTTGAAAATGAAGTCGCTAGACATTTTATCCAGAACCGTCGGAGAGGTGGCCGAGTCTTAATAATGAATCAAGACTATTTGCTTATGCTTACTAATATAGCTATTGGCAATGAAGAAAAAATTCAGTTACAGCAATTGGTTGAAGAGTTCAAAAAGCGTGGTGTATGGTTTGATCAACAATCTCAGCAGGCCTTAATAGAGTTTTACGAGCGAGTAGGAAATCTCGATCGCATGAGTGACAGTGGAGATGCAGTCTATGTCCGAAAAACAATTTGAGAATTTTTTAGTTGAAAACCTAAAGACATGGCTAAAAGGTAAGGCCTCAGCAGGTGAACGATTTCAATTTCGTTCAATTGACCCTGATAATACTTTAAAACTACTCTCCGCACTTCATAGTCTTGCTAGTGGGCACATTTATGATAATGAACAAAAATTATCGTATCTACTGATTGATGATGTGAAGGTGATTATTGCGGGTCATGCTGAAGTAGGCACAGTTGATCAAGGCTGCTACTCAGAAAATTATTTGGCAAAGCTAAGAGATAGTGTTGTCGATGATTCAAACAGTTTAGTTATGGTCCACAACAGCTCGCTCGACACAATTACTAATAGTACCTTGGATCTTGCGCAAGTTGGGGCTATTTGGTCGGTAGAATCCATAAAAGAACGTCTCTATAGTTTAATTGACGACGAATCTGACAATCATATTACCTCTCGATGTTTGCTAGATATTCAATCAAAAATGATTGCTTCAGATAACGCAAGTATTTTTGGCTACCGTAGTTTGTATGAGTCAATGATAGATGGTGAACTTCGTTTTGATGAATTAGGTCTATTTAATGATCCTGTTCTTACGCAGAATTGGCAAAGTAGTAGTGAAAATCTCAATAAGAACCAGGTTGAGCGACGCATTGAAGAAAACAAAAAATTGAGAGCAGAAATCGAGTTTGAAATAGAGCATTATCCGGCAGAATTAGAAGATAGAATGACTCTGTTTGGTAGTAGCTTCATAAAGAAAAATTTTATCGATTCTGAAAATTGGAAAGAGTTGTCTTTTGATCAATATAGCGCAGAGATCGACAAGCAAAAAAAGCAAAATTTAGAGTTTGACCAATTTGAATGTGAAGATTGCTCTCTGGAATATCGAAGTAAAAAAGAAGCTGGATCTGGCTTACGTGATGTTCATCTACTTATACAAACACCTATTGGAACTAACAAGTTCGAATTTGATATTAAGTTTTCAGGCGATACTACACAAAAGCAAGAGTTTGAAATACAGCCAAAAAAAATAGTAGACTCGATTGAATTAATTCATCGCCCAAGATCTAAAAAGACAACTCTAACAGTAATTGGTCAGACTTCAGAGCAACCAATTTTTTTCACTATTAGTTTAAAGCGGCAATTAAGTGCAGAAAACTATAAATTCCATTGCGTGGTACTACCTAAATCCGCATTTTATTTGGACGATGTATTTAATCAATTTCTTGTAAGAACGTCTAAAGGCGGTGCATTAATTCTACAAGCTGAACAGCAAACGTTGAAGGTTAGTGCAGATGTATTCGAGCAGCACAGTTTACAGGATAGTGGTGAGCTAATAGACGTAAATACTATAGGTATAGTTAATTTTCAGCAGCTTTACGACGAATCCGATGAGGTTCGATTTACTTTAAAAAATGGTGCTTCACAGCTACAAGTAATAGTAGAAGGAGAATCAGCGAAAGAGCCACTAATTCTTCCATTATTTATGGATGTCCGTCGTACTAAAAAGTTATTCCATGATGATTACTTTGCTTCATATAAGTCATCTAAAGATTCTGTAATCCTTGATAATCAGGAAACTAAGCAGCTCTTTTTAAGACAGCAATTACTTAAAGCTGAGTGGTCTGTCATTGACCAGGAAGTCATTGATTGGAATGGTGAAACTCAAACGGGGACCACAATCGTTGAGCTTGAACAACATGGACTTACAGACCTCTATCAACATTACTCCGCTTTTTTGAAGTTTTTTAAGGAAGGCAAACGCAAAACCTTGCCGTCTTTGGAAGGGTGGGGGCCAAAAGCTGTACTGCTTGGTCAAAATTATATTTATGCCTACTTGGATTATGTCGAGTCTCTTCCAGTAGATAGTAACCTTGATGACACTGCAAAGCTGGTAATGAGAATTGGTACAGCTCATCTAAAAGACCCTTTAGATGGTCGCATTAAGCAGTACTTCATGCCATTTCATCCTCTGGTACTTTCTTACACCCTTCACTTAATAGAAAGTATTTTGATGGATGGTGAAGATCTAAGCTTTAAAACGCTTGCGCCTGTAACCCTTAAAAGGCTCAATGCTCGCGGCCTAGTGCCACATTTATTTGATCACAGCCAAGGGTATAGCTATACGCAGGTCGTTGATGAAAATCCTATGTGGATTGAAATCGTTCCACGCGAAGAAAGTAGCTTTGATTATATTACTAAGCTGGTTAAGACCAAGATTGAAGAGTTTACAAGTACCTTTAAACAGCTTTTTAGTACGGTGCCGACAGCGCCGATTTTAGTCAATTCAGTTAATAACGCTAATAATCGCGAGCTTTTTGAAGGTATTCTTGCTTATTACATGGAGTATTTAGAAGATGCCCGTTATATACAGGTTAACTTGTATGACGATGACGAGTTAGAAACAGAGTTTGATATCTTTGCAGAAATGGGAAGCTATGATGATATCAAAGAGAGGTATGGACTAGAAAAGGGTGCTGCTAAGCGTAATACCGATACGATTGTAGATGTATTAAGAACTCGTTTATCGTTTAGTAAATACCAACATCAGAATGTCACTGAACAAGATTATGCGCACCTAACTTTCTTTAAAAATAATCAGGTTGTAGATGCACGAGATAATAACATTGATAAGCATATCAGCAGTGTTGCTTGTGGAGGCTTGTTAAACGGTGAATCATCTCGTTCTGAAAACAATAATGCTTATTTTACTGCCTTTGGTTTAAAAGGTGTCGATTATGATGATAAGCCGCATTTGAAAATAGCTCGATATTTTGGACTTCTATGGCGTCCTGCTCATCGAAGTAATGACAGTTATCACGAGCGTTCTGCAATTAGTTTAGCGGTAAGCGATAAAGTAAAAACACAGTTAGAGCGTTCTTACGATAGTTCTGTATGGACAACTATTATTGATCCAAAAGTGACTCTCGATTTCTTTCAATCAAGCCAAGATGTCATTCTCATTCATTACTCAGACCAATATACAAGTTCATCGGGATATGATGCGATCACAGTGACCAAACAATCACAGCTTTATAAAAACGTATTAGGTGCAAAGGGGGAAAGTCTAATACGTGAATTTAATGCTTTCAATGGCGAGTGGCTGTTGCAAATGGTAAATGATGAAGTCACAGAAAAGTTGGGTAAGAAAGGGGTTATTGGTTCCTATAAAGTGGTCAATGCCATGCTGTCCCAGTCTGATATCTGTTGGGTGCCATTATCTGTTGCTGAAATGATTCGGGTAGCGGGGAACATAGGCTTAGCGATGTCAGATTCAGACTTTGCACGTCATAATTCGGGTATTAAAAAAGGCGCTATATCAGACGATATACTCTTTGCCGGCTTCAAAGGGGACTCTTTGTACTTACTACCGGTTGAGGCCAAAGCAGGGAGTCGTCCGAATTATGACAAAGCCAGAGAGCAGGCACTAGAGCTTAAACGTTATATGGAAGAAATGCTTGGACAGCAAAACCTAGCAGGTAAGCTGTATCGTGGGTTATTCGTAAGACAGGTGTTGCTCCAAGTGGAAAAGTACCAGCTTTATAAAGTATTTGAAGACAACTACTTTAATCCGTTTGAAGAAGATCGGGTAGTTTGGTTGGAAGGGGACTATCAAATAGGACAATTGGCTAATTATCCATCTGGAATTGTAGTTGCTCACAATAACTCAGACAGTTGTTTATCTGAACGATACGAGGTTAAGCACACAGTACTCGAACATATTTCAGGTGATGTTCTAGAGATTGATATTCCGTTTTTTAGGATGGACAATTTGGTGCACAGTGCATATCAAGAGTTAGAAAATAAGATAGTAAACGAAAACCTATTGTGTGTTCCTGAAGAGTATATGCTCAAGCCTAATATGGAAAGGGAATTGGCAAAAGAATCGATACAGACTGCGGATGCTATGGACGACATAATAGGTGAGAAAGATACTCCGCATATTTCAGCTTCTGAGCTAAAAACTGAAGCTATTTTTAATTACGAAATGGATGCAATCGCTAATGATCCGCTAAAAATTACATTTGGAACAGATATCGCAACTCAAACACCAGTGATTTGGGAGCCCACCAATACTGAGAAACTTTTTAACACTAATACAGGTATTATCGGAACGATGGGGACAGGTAAAACCCAATTTACCAAATCTGTAGTTACGCAGTTAGTACGTAATCAGCACAAGAATGTTGGTGGAAAGCCTTTTGGTATTCTGATTTTCGATTATAAAGCTGATTATGTAAAAGACGACTTTGTAGAGGCGACAGGGGCTAAGGTTTATGATCTTTTCCATTTACCCTTCAATCCATTTGCAATATTCGGAAGCAGACCCATGCAACCCATGCATACAGCCAACCTGTTTCGTACAACCGTTTCTAAAGCTTTTAACTTAGGCACCAAGCAACAAAATAAAGTGCGTACGCTCGTGACTGATGCATACGAGGCTGCTGGTATTAAGGCCCAAGATAAAACGACGTGGGGAAAACTTGCGCCGACGTTAGCTGATGTTTGGTCTGTGTTTCAAAGTCAAGAAAAGGTCGAGCAAGATTCCCTCTATGCTGCATTGGATGACCTCATTAGCTTTGAGATTTTTGAGCCTGATAGCAGCAAAACACAGTCGTTGTATGACTTAATAGATGGCGTTACCGTAATTAATCTATCTGGCTATGATGAAAGTATACAAAATCTGGTTGTGGCGCTAACACTAGACCTGTTCTATACGCAAATGCATCAGCATGGTAGCTCCGTACTTGATGGTGAGTACCGTCAAATATCTAAGATGATCTTGGTAGATGAAGCTGATAACTTTATGTCCCAAGACTTCGATAGCCTGAAGAAAATTCTTAAAGAAGGCCGTGAGTTTGGGGTGGGAACTATCTTATCAACTCAAGAACTGACCCACTTTAAAACAGGTGATAATGATTACTCCACATTAATACTCTCATGGATTATTCATCAAGTGGCCAATATAAAATCACAAGAAATAAAAGCTATTTTCAACACACAGAATAAACAAAATGAAGAAGGGTTTATGTCTGAGATACGTAAGCTGGAGAAACACTGCAGCTTATGTGTAGATGGAAAAAAGAAAGTGTCTAAGATTAAAGATTTAGCATTTTGGGAACTAATTAATAACTAAGAGTCTTAGCATGATTATTACTGAGCGTGATGAAAGAATTAAAAGGGTTTATGAAGATATAGTGGAAGGAGAGATAGATCTTCAACCTGATTTTCAACGTGGGGAGGTATGGGGGGTATCTAGAAAGAGGTTATTAGTTGACTCTATATTTAGAGGTTGGCATATACCACCAATACATCTTGTTACATTGGATGATGGTAGGTTTGAAGTTCTAGATGGACAGCAAAGGCTATCTTCGATTCGTGACTTCATCGAGAATAGCTTTTCGATTGATGGGAACATTGATCCCCGAGATGATTATATTGCTAGCCTAAATGGAAAAAAATACAGAGATTTGGATCAAGAAACAAAAAAAATATTTGATAGGTATTTAATTAAGCTTAATGAAATTAGTAGTTACAATCATGGTGAACCAAATGAGTTGTTTCATCGATTAAATCAGTCGGTTAAACTTACTTCATCAGAAGCAAGGCACTCAATATATGGTACTTTAAGAGATAACATATCTAGTATAGTTCTATATATGCAAGAAAAAGAAATAGATCGTGATATCTTAGGGTTTAGTAATTCTAGAATGGCATACAACGATATGCTATCAAGGGTTATTGTTTTTATAGAAAACGCTTCTCTAAGAGCAAAAGTGAGTGATTCAGCACTTAATTCAAGATACAGATTAGAAGAAAATGTATCAGTTGAAATAGTTGAAGCTTTGAAGTACTCGATTGACATTTTTAATGATATAAAGTCCTGCTTGAATGAGTATGAAGTTAAACCCATGCTTACTAAAGCATCATCAATAAACTGGATGTATATATTTTCCAATGTTTATTTAAACTCTAATGCCAATGATTATGATTATGATCAGGATTTGGTTCAATGTTTTTATGACTTAGAGATTGCAAGAAGTTGTGTGAAAAATAATATTGACATACCTGAATGGATAATTGAAAGGGTTGCTATACCTGATGATATATTTAGAGGAATAATTCAAGTATATATAGAACGATCTTCTTCAAGAGTAATGTCAATTGGTTCGATTCTAGTTCGAGATATTATACAAAGCATTATTCTTTACAAGGGAAATGTAAATTCGATTTTTTCTGAAAATGAAATGTGCAGATTAGATGAAATACTGAGTGATCTCAATTCTAATATAAGTCCAAAAAAAGTAATAGAAGAGGCTGTTACGATATGGAGGTCATTAGATGAGACGTGCTAAGCTATCTGATGGATGGAGGCGAGTATTGGAAAACAACCGATACCCACTTAGGATAGATTCTATTATTTTGAAAAATATTTTAGGCTTTGAAAATGGTTTTAGTCTGAAATTTTCTTCAGGACTTTCTGCAATTTGTGGTAAAAATGGTGTTGGTAAGTCAACCTTACTTAATTTGATGTATCAGAAACTAAAGTTTAACACTATTGATCATTATAAATTTTGTACTGGAGCTGATGTTGGTTTAACTGTTCATAATGAAAAGTCCACTAACTTAAGCGATAAAGTTTTTTATCTAGACCCTTCTGCTGAATGTACGCGGATAATCGATTATATAAAGAACACTGCTAATTTCGATGAGCTTCTTGAAGGTGTTGAACCAAGTCATATATTGAATAAAGATGAAGTGAGATTAATTCTCTCTAAAGTAGTAGGTAAGAGATATAAAAGTATAAAACACTATGAGCTAGATAGTGTTTTAGAAGATGATAGTACTCTACCATATTTTGAAGTGGAGCTTTTTGATGGAACTCAATACCCGTCATCGCAAATGGGATTAGGAGAGCATTTATGTATATATTTGTTTTGGTTTGCGAATTGGATTGAAAAAGAATCAATACTTTTCATTGAAGAAATAGAAAATTATTTGTCTGCATACAGTCAGGAAGGGTTAATTGATTATTTGGCTTATAATTTAAGTGACAGGAAAGTCTGGACTATTCTGACCTCCCACTCTGAGCATATACTCAATAAAGTCGGTCTAGAAGATATATCTATTATATATTCTAGGGAAAGTATATCAAAAAATGTTAAGTTAAATAAGAGTAGAGAATATTTTAGAGCTTTAGGTCTTGGTGAAAAAATATTAGGCGCGTATTTAGTTGAGGACTATTGTGCTCATTTATTTCTAAAGAAATTAATTTTAACTTTATGCCCAGCTATTTTGGATAGTCGTGAAATTGTAAGTTTAAGGTGTGATTCAAACCTTGAAAAAATGATCAAACATTTTGAACCTGATAAGAAGATAGATTACGATTTTTTTACAGTTTTTGATGCAGATCAATCAGAAAAAATACATAAACTTAACAAATATAATATACCTGTTGCTGCTTTACCATCAAAGCTATCTCTAAATCCGGAAGAAGAAATTTGGCAGCATATGAATTTAAACTTAAAAGCCCTCTCGGAAGAATTATCCTGTGATTTTTCTCGGCTAGATGAGTTTTTCGAGGATAATCAAACTTCTGATCATCATGATAGATTTTATAATATTGCAAGCTCCTTAAAAATAAGTTACGAGGCGCTTATTTCTGCTTGCATTTCCGTTTGGCTAAAAGATGAAGAAAATTATAATCTTTCTAAGTTTTTAATTTTATCTTTGCTATTAAGAAATGATTTTAAAAGCGAGGTAGAGGTAAATATGATCTTTAGGGGAATAGGTACTGTTGATAATGATTTGATAAATGAATTTGGTTCATCAAGAGTTAGATTTCTATTTAATGGTATGAAATATATTTTCGAAAAAGAGTTCATCTGACTTTTTTATTTTTCTTAAAGTTTAGATTCGTTTTTTGGGGTAATGGTTTTTAAGCTATTCGCTTTATGATTTGGGTTTTTATTATATATTTCAAAAATCACATGTATTACTATTTAAAATATAAAAAATATATTTATAAATTAAAATATAGAAAAAAGATTATTCTTTGTTTCAATTGACATAGCACCATCATCAATATGGCTCGCCCAGGCCTTGTAATAATCTTTCTCATCAAGGTTTGGGTACTTTTGTTTTAGTAGCATTTCAACTAAATTTACGTGGTCGCCTAGCCATGTGTATTTATCCAACTCACGCTGTTTAAGCTCAATTTCTTCGCCTTGCCAAGTATGTCCACTCTCAATCGATGAAAAAAATGCCAAGCGCGCACCAATGTTTACTGTTAATCCTGTGTTGTTCTGCAGGCGGCGTAATGATGTAAAGGCTCTGTCGGAGATTTTCATTTTCTGTGGCAACATGTCTTGGTTTCCGCTTAATTTATATTATTTAATGAGTTAAGTTACTGCTGGCGCCTAGGCGCGCCAGAAGTAACCTTCTTTGTATGTTGAGCAACCGTCTTGTGGATCGTATTCGACTTCAAATGCGTGTGAAACCTCTGGAGCAAGCTCCTGATAAAAGTCTTCATCCACTTCTGTATCCGTCGAAAGGATTAGTACCTGATGGCTTGCGGTAGGGAAGTAGTTTCTCACCAAGTTTTTACGGTGTTTAGAGTCTAAACGTCCTAAAGGTGTATCAATGATTATGGGCAGCGCCTTACCAGATGTACGGCCTAATGCTTCCAGCATGGCAATCGCATAAATCTGTTTTTCACCAGCTGACAGTTTCTGCTTTTCAATAGCATTGCCATTATTATCGAGTAAAGTTACAGAATAGGTCTCTGGGTTGATACGTGCTTTGATAAGCAGATCATCTTTCCGAGCAAGTTTGCTAAAGGATTTTAAGAACTCTTTTTCCAATGTTGCAATGCGACGTTCACGAGTTTTAATGGCGAATTGAGATAATAGATCTCGTGTATTCTCTGCTAGAGATATGCCTTTTGTTATTGATGAGCTGAGACTGTATTGCTTTTCGTGATCGTGTAGCTTACGTAATGCGTCCATGGCAAGCTTTAAGGCATCTTTGGCATCTTTGGTATGCTGTTCAATCTCTGATCCGATAGCACCAATTTTTTTATCGATTTTACTAAGTTCTTCCACGTAGCTTTCGATACGTTTTTCTTCTGGTGCACGAGAAATATTAATTCCACTGGCTTCTAGTTCACCTTCGATTGTTTCTAGTCGAGTGCAGAGTGTCTCCATTTCTGCTTGTTGTTTCGGTACCACTTGATTAACGATATGTAGTAAGCGACTTAATTCAGAGTCTGAAATATCGTGAATAATATCGAAGTCGTTAGAGACTTGAAGTTTTTGAGTCTCGATTGTACTTTCAATCTGTTGCTGGAAATCGCTACCAAGTGACTTCAGTAAGGATTGTTTGATAGCAGAAATTCTAGCGTTAAGTTCTTCTTCAATTAAGCGCTCTTTTTTTAACTTTTGTTCAGCTGTTAGCTGCTGTAACAACGCATCGATTTGCGTTTTGGCTAAGCTCAATGGAACTGTATCAGCCAGTAGGGCTTTGATTTGATTAGTAGTGCTATTTTTTTCTTCACGAAGTTGTAACTCCTTTGCTTCTTCCGCCTGCCGAGAGCTCGCCCAAGCACCACCTAGTTCATTAACAGTCTGTAATTGGCGCTCTTTTCTAGCAAAAAGATCTGTATGTACGATTTTTTTGCTTTCAAGGTTAGATAATGCTTCTTGGTAAAGGTTGTATTGTTTTTTGTACATAGCTTCTAAGATGTTGATCTGCGCTTGCACATCTTCGGGCATTTTGTCTTTTTTCTGGCTACGCAGGTATACAGACAAGTCAGCTTTTAAGCGGTTGATTATATCAATACCCAATAGCCGGTTGATTGCATCTGCCAATGCAGCATTGTTTTCGTCTTCAGCCAAGTTGGCAATTTTTTCTCCGTCAAAGAAGAAGAGGTCAGCTACGCCGATAGGGATCAGTTCGTTTAAAAAACTTTGTTTTTGTTCGTCCGTTAGACCCTTAATTAACTCACCATTTTGGTAGATCTCAAGCAACTCTGTAACGTTGTTACCGCTTTTTGACCAGCTACGTTTTACACTGTAATCAATGACTTCGCCCCGGCGGCCAAAGTCAAAATCCAGCTGAACAGCGGCTGAGTTAGGCGCTAATAGCTGATTGCGCGGGTCGTGAATTGATTCTGACAAAAACTCATGGTATCGAGTAGTGGTTACAGCTTTACCTAAACTTTGTCGGCCGTAAAGGGCTAGGCGTACAGAGGTCAAGGTCGTTGTTTTACCTGCACCGTTTAAGCCGCCAAATAAGATGATAGGGCGAAGCTGACCATCTTTCTCACGAGGTTGCAAGTCGATGGTATTACGCTCAAAGCTGCCACCAAAAACTCCAAAGTCTTGCAAATATAACTTTTTAAATATCACTGGAGTGCCTCTAATTCTTTGGTTAGTTGTGCCAACTGATCATCGTAACTGGTGCCGTCTGTTATAGATGTTGTTGGTTTGGCTTTTTCTTTTTCAGCCAATATTTCATCTAGTGTGCCCCAATCATTTTTTAGAAGGCTTTCAATTTTATTGAACAAGCCTTTACGTCGGCCAAGACCATCCATTGATATTTCCAGCTCTAGCAGCTTCATTACTAATTCGGTTGGTGTTTTATATTGGTTACTTAGAGACTTTAGTAGCTCTGCATCTTCTTGTGAGAACGAACCGCCATCTTGGTCTGGCCAGTTTAGATCTTTGTTATATACTTCACGGTAAATGCTAGGAAGCTCATCAGACCAATCTGGCTCATTCGGATCAAACATCCATTCTCTACGAATAGCGAAAAGCTCTTCTTGCCTGACTAATTCTATAGGGTGGCCTTCATCGTTGAGGTGTTTCTCAATCATTAGGAGCTCTTTGAGCCATTCTTTTCTGAATTTAAGAAGGTATGGCCCAGGTATTGTCTTTATTTCTGTTATATTTTCGTTTTCTATGTTTCCGCGAGCGTATTGGACTCTACCGGTACGGCGCTTGTAATTTCGAAAGTGATCTTTTTTTGCTGGATCTGTTGTTTCGAAAAGCTTGTTACGGAAGTCTTTAAGTTTTTGTAGCCATGTTTCCCCTGACTCAATCAACCCTTCGATTGCTCGGTCTTTAGTAACGACTGTACATGTCCAGCAACCAAACCGTGAATTACCACAAGAAGGTGTGTTGGTATCTATGACAAGCGGGCATTCTCCAGCACTAGAGTCTTTATAAAGAGAAAATAACTCGAAGTGATCTCCACCCCATGCAGCAGGAGCTCCAAGTAGATACATCCAGACTTCATCAAACGTCCAGTCTTGGATTGGCATATAGGTAAACGCTCCGGGTAAAGAGCTATGTCGAGATAGGGAGGAACCATCTATTTTATGTTTTGCAATTACTTGCGCTCGAGAGGCACTCTCCTGGCTGCGTGCACCCAGAACGACAATAACCTCACCATACTTCGCAATTTTATCTTTAATAAACTCGCTAACCGGATCGATTTTCATACGCTCCGTACACCAACGAAAATTTTGTGTTGGAGCTGGGTAACCCTTACCAAGTAGGTTGACCCAAAATGTTTGGTCCCAACTTGGATAGACAACGTGACCGGAGATAGGAAGCTCTAATTCTATTGCATTTTTATTTATTGCCGCCAATGAACTGTTAATCATATCCACAACTAAAGGCGTTTCTACTAGCGTATCAGAAGAAATGACATACACATGTTTGTGACGTTGCTCTTTAGATAATTTAGTTAAGGCAACATAAATTAATGACAAAGTAGTGGTGCTATCTTTACCTCCGCTGAACCCTATTACCCAAGGCTTGTCATTTTCTAAGTATAGTTCTTGGATTTCACCTATTAAATCTAAAGCGGGACGTCCTGCAAATTCAGAGGCTTCCAGCATTTCGTCCATAGATGAATATAGTGTTGAACGTTTTTGTGTCATGAGTTGAATTGATCTTCTATAAGTTGGTCGTCAGCATTAATGGAAAGTTCCAACGCTCTACGAATAATATTGGCGGTCAAAACAGTATTGATTTTTGTTTTGCTAAGTCTGCCGCGAGAGTCCATAGCTCTTCCTCTCCATAAGGAGACATTAGATCGACTCCAGTCAATCTCATTAAGCTTCGCTATGTACTTTTCCCAATCACAAGGATGCTGTCTAAGTAGATCCGCCCCTGCAGCTCCCAGAGCGGCAAGGCCTAGTCCATGAGCATGAACAAACTGCTCTCTCAAATCGCATGTAGAAACACTTTTATCGAGTGCCTTCTGCCAGTCGGGCATGTTAACGCAGACCTTATTCCAGAATCTAGCAGCTAGTTCCATTTCATCATCAGAAATCCCTTCTTTTACACCTTTCTTTAACAGTATTCGAGAAGCTTGTTTAATTGCGCTTAGAGTAAATAACTTACTACTTCGTTTTGATAAACTTGTTTGCTCTAAATCAGTTAGTGCTTTAAAGCATGAAACATTCTCATACACAAAGCGCGCTAAAGATGAAGAGGCTTCCCTGTGGTCATACAATGTACTTAGTGAGTCAGATGGTCTTACTGCATGCTTGTTTAGGTCGGCAAACATTTGCTGGCTTCGCTTTAACCCTTCGTCGACAAAGAAAAGTACAGGGATATTGTCATGCCCAAGTTCGTGTGCTTCTTTTATTGCCATTTCTATAGCTGCACGGCGATGCTGGCCATCATTAACCAGAATTTGCGTGTCCATATTGATGGACAGTAATCCCAGATTAACTGCTGGTCCTGTATCTGCCATAGGCTCAAATTGGACTTGTCCGTCTATGGAAGCTGTAATAGCCGAAAGAGTATAGCTGTCTGTATTTTCGATAAGATAATTTGCTATATCAGGAATTCTTACTTCGTTCAGGCGTCGTTGTGCTCTTAACTCTGGAGGTACAACATCTTCATCAAAAACGAAAAGTTTGGGGATTAAACGCATAGGACACATAGCAATATAACAAGGGCGTCCTGCTTGCATACCTCTTACTGCTGGAAATTTATGTGTGTATTCACTATCTAGTGACATATTAATCTCTGTATGTTGTTTATTACGAACAAGTTGTTTTGCTCGTAATGGTATACATACAAGATCGTTTTCGCAATCTTCTAGGTCTCATTTTTTAGTGTCTTATGTATACGGCTAAGGTGATAAAAAGATGGAATGATAAATTTTAAGTGTTTTTAGGAGATGGGTTTTAGCGAATTAGTTTGGTGCTATCAACTTGCTAGATAAAAATGTCTTGTAAGAGAGAGCTTAAAACCTATGAAATATCACTGGTTATTTTTTAGTCATTTATATAAACAATCAAATCCCCAACCTCACACTGAAAATACTTACAAAGTAAATTTATCGTCTCTGTTGTCGTATTGTAGCCTGTTGGGTTTTGCAAACGTGACAAGGTAGTCTTATGGATGCCTGTAGCCTCTGAAACTTCCCCTAGTGTCACTCTTCTGCCTTCTTTGAAGGATTTATCCTGAATTAGCTCTTTCAGCCTGAATCTTAGCATCTGCATAGTCTCTTTAATTTTCAGCAATAATACCGTTTAAGTTGTTTAAAAAGCAAAAAAGTTTAAAAAGTGCTTGTCAGGAAACTTATTTGCTATATAGTTTCTTCATGAGCAATAAAATTCACTGGAGGAAATATGTCAACATATCTTACAGCACAAGAGTTAGGAAACCGTATTAAGTACCACCCTAAGTACATCAATGACGTTCTTAGAGATAACGTTTTTATTGAAGGCAAGCACTATATTCGCCCTTTCAACGCAAGAAAGGTTCTTTATTTATGGGAGGCAATCGAAGAGCAGATGATGACAAGTGCAAGAGAAAATGAAGTGGATGATTTGATCCCAATGGCCTCAGGAGGTGTTTACCGTGGCTAGTATAGGAGTTCGGCAAGATGGAAAGTTGTATTTCAACTTTCGTTATGAGGGGAAGCGTTTTAAAGAATACACCAAATTAGAAAATACGCCTGCCAATATGAAGCGTATGGAGGCGGCAGTTAAGAAGATTGAATTAGCGCTTAAAACCGGAGAGTTCGATTATGAGAAGTTCTTTCCAGGCAGTAAAAAAGTACCGAAAGTAAAAAAGGAGGTGGTTCAGCACCTTGTCACTGAGGTTCAAAAACGACCGGATACGCCGTTGTTTTCTGAATTTTCACAAGAGTGGCTTGAAGAGAATGTTTTACGATGGAAGAGGTCTTACCGGACTTCTATAAAAGGAACTTTAGATACCCGTCTCGTCCCATATTTTGGGGAAGAAAGAGTCGGCAACATAACCAAAGCCATGATCCTGAAATTTCGTGCATCTCTCGCCAAAGTGAACCACGAAACAGGGGACAGTGAGCTTTCTAACGATAGGATTAACCACATTATGACGCCACTAAGAATGATTTTAGATGATGCCGCCGACCGATATGAGTTTACGTCGCCTGCTATTGGATTAAAACCCCTAAAAGTGCCTAGAGTGGATATTGAGCCTTTTACGCTGGATGAAGTGAAGAAGATTATTCGCTATGTACGTCCAGATTTTCGTAATTACTACATTGTGCGCTTTTTTACGGGTTTACGTACTGGGGAAATAGATGGGCTGCAATGGCAGTACGTAGATTTTGAAAATCGACAGATTTTGGTGAGAGAAACCGTTGTGCAGGGACGTATTGATACAACTAAGACACTTGAATCACGTCGTGAAGTTGAGATGTCTCCACCTGTGTATGAGGCACTATTAGAACAAAAGAAAGTCTCGTTTGGGCATTCTAAGTTTGTATTTTGTAATCGTGCAGGTGGTAGTTATGAACACCGAAATGTGACTCAGCGCATTTGGTATCCAACACTTGAAAAAATTGGCATCAAAAGTAGAAAGCCTTACCAGACAAGACATACCGCCGCGACATTATGGTTAGCAGCAGGGGAGAACCCTGAGTGGATCGCTAGACAAATGGGCCATACAACCACCCAAATGTTATTTACCGTGTATTCGCGCTATGTCCCCAACCTGACGCGTCGTGATGGTTCTGCGTTTGAAACACTTTTGATGTCCAGTGGTTTTGAAGTAAGTGGAGATACACTATGAGCAGTATTGTTAGTGAATTACCTTTGATCCACCGTTCAGTCCAGGATGTTATGTTCGACCTGTTGCATTCATTGAATGACGATGAACTAAAAAAGGTTGTTGAAAAGTTTGGTACAGGTTTGGGCGTAGTTGATGAATTGGCTTTTAGTTCTTGGGTCTCAGAGCAAATAAACAACTTAAATGAACACGAGGAGATGGTAGGGCTCAGCTTTCTTCTCGGGAGGCTGAATTTAGAGATACACGGTAATCAGGTCTTTTTCAAACCACCGCATCTTAATAATGTGATTGGTCTATATCCATCTGTTAAGAGTATCCCGTCTTACAATGCTTTTATTGGAAGCTATCGCCTTGAGGGGTTTAATGATAGTCATGGTGAAACAACTCCCATTAAAATTTGTGATGCGAGCGGTGAGCTGTCTGTTTTATTAAGTTCAAGCCATTTGAAGGTCAAAAGCGGCTCAATACAATGCGTAAAAGGCATTAAAAATGAGTCAAATTATCTTGTTGAGATAATTTAAAAAGGGCTGATTATTAAAAATAAATGTGTAATGAGGTTAGAAATATGACTAATGAAACCGCACCGTATTTAAAAGCGATCACGTTTTGTATTAGCTGGTTGGCTGATCAAGCATCAGATGAAAAATGGACCTTATCAGATGAAGAGGTGTGTCAACTTTTGGGTGGCATTCCCTTATCTTCATGGCATGAATGGAAGGAAATGGCAAAGGATAAACAGCAGTTTGAACTAAATCAAGATGTGATCGATAGGTTGGTTCTGCTGTTGAAGATCCATGAGAGTATTGCTATGAGTGCGCCTTCTGGTGCAATTTTTGATTTTTTTAAAAGACCAATCAGTCATCCGACGTTTGAAGGGAAATCCGCTAAGGAAAGCTTACTATTAGATAACTCAATGGATAATTTGAATAAGATTATGCTCTTTTTTAGAAGTAGAATTTTTTAATCCTACAAAGGGCTTGTTTGATTTTTAAACAAGCCCTTTTGCATGAATATTCAAGGCTTCTGTAAACATCGTAAGATCAAACTTGAGTAGCCTATCCACCTAAATACCATCAGATTTCTTTAGTTTCAAAGAACTTCAATACCCCAACTAAACTTTTTTCTTTTATTTGAGAAATCGTTGTTCTGGACTTCATTTTAGGAATATTGGCTTGAATGAAACCAGTACTCACCGGCAAATTTTCCCATCCACGTTGTGCCATATATTTCTTCTGGGCATGGTTATAGACAACAAAATAAGAATGGCAATAGACAGCAAAAAAAGTGTCGACAAATCGATGCCCCATCGATTTCATAAGATGGACCATGTCCGTCTCTTTTGAATGGTTGACCACGCTTCCATGACGATAAATATGACGCTGCAACGTCATGGCTTCATTTGAGTAGAACCATTCATTTCGATCTCTTAGCTCATTAATGACATCAGGGTACCGCATAGCATACCAACGTAAGAACATATGTGTGGCATAGCTGTGCCTAAGAAGGTACAAGTCAGCTCCTTCTCCCAAGATCAGCTTCATCTCTTCACGAGCAATTCTCGTTAGCTTTTCAGCATTGCTAAAAAGTGGAAATGTCCTTAAAAACTGTGCCTGCTCATCGTTAACTTCAGCAATTGCCAATAGTCTTTTCCTTGCTTCACTTGGTTTCCTGTCTTTGCCAAATGCTCTGGTCATCTTTAACTTGCTAAATAGGTTTAGACGCTGAGAAATATATTCAAAGATCTCTAAACAAACCTCTGGTGGCGCTAATAGATGCAATGGAATGGTACGTCTTGATGCCGGTGTTTTAAACCGGCGTACTCTGATTAGTATTTCTTCTTCGCTGTGTGCTGAGATGTCGCCCAGCGTTAGTCGCGCTAACTCCCCAGGGCGAAGACCCGCATAAAATAGAATCTTAAAAATTATAGTCGACACAGTGACATCAGATTGAACACTGTGATGACGTTTAAATGCGTCTATAAAAAGATTGAATTCTTGCTGTCCGAGGACTTGATTGCGGTTAGTGGTAGTTATTTGTCCGCTTCTTGAGACTGGGAAATGAACATCGTTCCAGATATCCAGATTTCTTCTACTAAAACCTAATAACGTTGAAAATTGAGATAGTCGATTTTTGTTAGTTGCTGAAGCTAAATCTGGGTTTAATAAAACCTCATGTATAAATAAGCTTGCATCTTCTTCATCCCAGTCTTCGATATTGTAAGCTGGCTCATAGTCAAATAGGCTTTTTGAAAAGAGACTGATGATTTTTGATAAAGCTGTATTTACCTTGTTCTTTCTAACAACTAACTCGTTATAAGCAAATGCAAACATCAATGAAATCGCGCAATAATTTCTAGGGCCATCACCAGAGATGAGTAAGATTTCAGCAACGGCAGGAAGTGTCTTTGGGCGTGTTTCACTAAGAGCCACTTGTATTCTATCAAGAGTTGAGTAAACCAAATCACTAACGTAGCGTTTATTGCATTTTGTTCTATTAAATATTCTCTCGATTAAGCCGTCCATTTTAGAGGTAGATAAATTGTACAACGGTTTAGCAAATTCTATTTCACTACTTTTTTTCTTATTTTGAATTTGTATTTTAATCCAATACTTAACATAGCCAAATAAATAGTAAGCCAATTCTTGCCAAGCGAGGAAACGTCTTTGTTTCTCGTCATCATCTAAATCTTCTGCGGACAAGCTTGCTACATTTTTGTCATTTTCTCGTTGATAAGACGTTTTTTCACTTGGTCCCAAAGTACGTTTGTTGCGTTTTCTATTGTATATTTTGTTAGATGGTAGTCCTATTATTGAACCATCCATATCGGCCCATGTTGGTGCTATTGGTAAGCTTATTCCGGATAAACGGCTATAGATAATGGGTTCTGTACCAAAAATACAAAACAGACTCGCTGTAGCTTGATAAAAAGTTTTCAGTTTGATTTTTTGAGTTATTTTCACCTTAGTAGGTGCTGTTAATAATCTTGGAATTGTATGCTTAGCTAGTTTGTGATGTTTAGGTGGCACGTAATTACGAGCATGGAGACACACACAGATAAAACGTGCTGTATTTGATGCGGTAATCGGTAAACATTTATCTGCTCTAGTTGACTCTCCTGACGGAACCAGTATTGAGCACTCAAATGGACTTTTTAGGAGCTCCTGTATGAATGATTCAGCTCTGTTCAGTGGTAGTCCTGTCGTTACACCAACTTCAATGAGTAAACGAACATATAGCTCATCACTATCAATAAGCACTTTTGATTTCAGAATTTTAGGCGTCTGATTAGTGATTGTTTTAATAGCTGCTCTAAGTTGTGCCTCGTCAGAGTTGGGCGATATAACGGTCGGTCGAATGGTTTTTGGGGAGCGATCATAAGATATAGTTGATGTGATAATTCCCTCTAATTTTGCAATGACATCATTAATAAACTTGAGCTGTTTTCTAGTAATTTTAGATTCGCTAGATATTTCGTAATACTCCGAAAATTTTGAAATAATTTCTGATAATGAATCATTATCAATGTTCATTTCATCATTCGCAGAATCGAGAATGATTTCAGCAACTCTTGCACTTTCAATATCTTTAAATTTTATTTTCTCTAGGTCTGGCCATTTATTCAGGAAATCAATCGAAATCATAGGTCAGCTCCTGCAACGAAAATTCTTGAATTAGAGTGTTGTAGTATTCAGATATGTCAGTGTGAATCGAAACGATGTTTGATGAAGACGCAGGAGAAGAATAGTAAAATCCATCCACATTGTGACCAAGTAGTGCTCGAGATGTAATAGCCTTGAATTTCAGTGCATTGCCTGAAAAATGTCTTAATGTATTGTTTGATGGACGTATTTCTTCAAGATTAAATGTTTTCAGAATCTCTAATATCTGTCTGTGAGGTGCTGATTTGATTTGATCATATACTTCGTCATTAAGAATATGAATTATGATTAAGTCATTTTTTGAAATATCTTCATCCGTAAAATTTAAGTGTTTATACAATGAAAATCTTACATTAGAAAGTATATCTTTTTGTTTTAAATATAAATCAGGTATGGGCAGCGCTTTATATTCTTCATAGTTGACAGAGTTTTTATCTTTTCTAATGAAAAAATCAGAAAATGTAGAAATGGATTTTTCGCCATTAGGGCGATTGGAGAAAAATAATAACTCTAAAAAATATGTATGTATTTCAATTAAATTGACTAGATCAACTCTTAGTTGATTCGACCTAGAAAGTGAAAATAATGCCTTTTTACTTTCAAAAATGACGCTTATATCTCTGAAGAAATCGGCTATTGAGCTCTGTGGTAAACGATTAGATCCAAGAGATTGATTTGCCAATGTAGAATCCCACTGCAGCTTTGAGAGTAGCCCTGGTACTTCCAAATGATTGGATAAAACATCAAATCGCTTTTGATATAAGTCTCCAATGTTCTCATTGGTCAGTGCAACGTACGAGAACGGCGCGCTCATGGAGAAACCGATTTTGGCTCTGAGGTAATGAACCCTCATGTCATCGACATGAGGTGTTAATAGTCGATTAGAATTTGATGCGATACGGTCAAAATGCAGAGAGTTACCGCCATTAAACTCCGAAAATTGCCTAGTTAAATAAGAAAATTTGTTAGCAATTTTATCGACTAGCTTTTTTATCGATAATGTCGGTTCATCTAAATGCAGAAGACTCGCTGGCGATATTTTCAATTCGATTTCTGAACATAGGTCCGAATCTGTTGGTGTATTTGAGATAGAAACAGTTAGTGATTTCTTGTTAGTACTAAAACGTATTGCAGAAAGTGCTTTTTTTAGTGTCATGCCCGTCAAAAAGCAAAGTATTAAAAGACTATTTAATTCAGATTTTTTTTCATCGACGAATGCAATAAATCCCACAACAGATTGTAGTGATAATGATGAATAATCAAATACGGACTCAATTTCTTTATTTGCAGTGGTCCAAGATTTCTTCTTTACGAGAAATATTTTCGGTATATAATTATCAGAATCTTGTGATTTTATATCTTGATCTTGATCTTTTTTTTTGCTAGATTTCTTCTTAATTTTTAGTTCTATAGGTTTGTTAGGTTCGTCTTTTTTTGATTCGGGAAGATAGTTAAACCCTCCCCAAAATGAAAATTCTCGAAAATATTCTGTGTTATTAATATAACTATGATATCTAGATATTTCGAAGTCACTTGGTTTTTTTAAAAATGAGACTTTTTCAATGTTACTCATTTTTTTTATTGTCTTTAATCTGCTAATCTCGCGAACAGCCAAAATAAGTTTATATATCTTTGTGTCATTTTCATAATAGTCAACTGTTTTAAGTTGAGTGTAGCAGTCAGAAACAAAAGTAGATATTAGTTCTGATAAATACTCAGATCCGGCTTTTTTATCTCTTCTGTAAACATCATAAACACCAAAATATACTGGATAGTCGACACCTATGTTGAATGACACTTCAGTTGTCTTTTTATACTTTATGTTTTTAAAAATAAATAGAATAGCTTCTATTTCATCCATTTCTAATAAAAAATCCGAATGATAATTTAGCTTAATGATATGTAAAATGGATCTTTGACGTTGTATTGATGGCGGGACTGTTAACAGTGTTAAAAACTTTTTAAGTAATGCTTCGTTGTCTTTCCAAATCCCCAACTCATCCCAGAAATTTATTGTCCATCCTAGTGACTTTGTGAAATTACTTTCGCTCATATGATTTCTTTATTTTTTAAAATTTTCTCAGATAAGAAGTCAACAATTTTTTTAGTTATTTTTTTGTCTGATAATGAATTTTTTATAAAATCATAATTTTCTGAATTGTCTTCTTGATGTCTATTTCTCACCGATTCAATCTTTTTTATCTCAAATATTAGTTCAACTAAACTTAAGTTCGAATTAATTTTTTTATTTATCATAGAAATTAGTTCTCTAAGCTCTTCTAATGTCTGAGTGTTTAGATTATTGTTCTTTTTTAGATAATCTATAGTTAAAAATATATCATTCAATCCCGTTATTCTTGACTCGTAGATTGAATGAATGATTGATAATAAATTAATTTCTAGCTTGTTTGTGTGTTTTTTGTTTAGAAAACCATCTAGCTCCGACGTTAAAAATTGAAAAGAAAGATCATCGAAATTTACTATTCCATTAACGTAAAAAAATTTTAAGCAGAGATTAAAATGAATTTCTTTATTCATTTGAGAAAGTTTTTGTGATGCTATCTCATTATCGCAAAATATTTTGTTAATGAATCCAAGTTGTCGCATTTTTTTTGGACATAGTATTTTTAATGCGGTGTTTTCTGATGTGATTTCTTCAATAATAGATTTGAATTTATTTTTTCTCGGTAGATATTTCAGTGTTTTCAATTTATAAAAATCTTGTATTTCTTGAATTGATCGGTTCGTTTGATTGATTACTAAAGCGAGTGTTCTATAGTTTTTATTAGTTTTTTTAAGTGCTTTCTTTAGTTCATAGTCGCAATCATTAACTAATAAAAACTCATGTTCTTTTTTGAAAATTATTGGGTAGTGTTCCAGGAAAAAATCTGAATTTTCTGCTTTGTTTTTTGATAGTCGATTATAGAAAATACCAATATTCATCATCTCAATTACAAAAAATGTCTCTGATAAGAACAATGTTTCGTCACTATAATTCATTAATAACTCTACTTTTATTATGTCTTTATAAGAATGATATTTAAAAACATATACCATAAAAAATTGAATGTCTAGTCTTTTTTTAAAACTAATTTAAGAGTTGACCTCGCTATATTGTTGTTAATTTATAAATAAACTAAAAAGATAATTTAGTTTATTTAAGTAGTTAATTTATATATAAACTAAAAAGATGGTTTGGATTATTTTAGTAGTTAATTTATATGTAAACTAAAAAGATGGTTTGGATTATTTTAGTAGTTAATTTATATGTAAACTAACTTATAATTTTTTAAAAAGTATAAGTTGTATATAATAGTTTATATTTAAATTAAATATTTTCTCGTCTGCTCATAATCAAATTAAAAAAATCACACTTACAAAAATTAACTTTGTTTTTGATGCTGCTTAAAACTAAACTGTATATCCATAAGGGCTATCCATTTAGAGCAACCAATGTCAATATATAGTGATGAACAAAAAATCTTCTTCACTCAAAGCGGGTATTGATTACCCTAAAAATTGGGGTCAATTTGTTGACTGGTTTCACGATGAGCAAGCTTGTCGTGATTATCTACACACGCTTCGTTGGCCTAATGGTTTCATATGCCCGAATTGTTTAGCAAATAATGTGCCCTATACTCTTCCCAAAAATAAACTTAAATGCGTTCAGTGTCGGAAACAAACTTCTGTCACAGCAGGTACTATTTTTGATAAAACCAGAACGCCTCTTAAGGATTGGTTTGCTGCGATTTGGTATCTCACCAATCAAAAAAATGGAGTGAGTGCGCTTGGCATACAGAGTTTGCTCGGGCTTGGCAGTTATCAAACGGCTTGGGCGATATTGCATAGATTACGTTACGCAATGATCAACCCTGAAAGAGATAAATTATCTGGACTTGTTGAGGTAGACGAAACCTTTGTTGGTGGTGTAGTCGATACAAATCAACAAGATAAGAAGAAATTTGTTGTGTTAATTGCAATAGAGTTAATAGAACCAAAAGGGTTTGGTCGCATTAGATTACGACAGGTCGACAAAGCGACAAAAAACAACATTGAGCAATTCATAAAAGATGTTATTGAGCCGAATAGTCAAATTCACACAGACGGATCGGCGGCTTATGGTTCCGTTGATAACATGGGATATTCAAGAAAAAAGACCGTACATCTTGGTTCAAATATACCAGCCCACGAAACCATGCCAGGCGTACACCGTGTGGCTTCTTTACTGAAACGCTGGTTGTTGGGAACCTATCAAGGTGCAGTTCAATCTAAACAGCTCGATTACTATTTGGATGAATATACCTTTAGATTTAATAGAAGAAAATCTCGGTCTAGAGGGCTATTGTTTTATCGATTACTTGAACAATCAGTCACAACAAAACCCCTAACCTATAAGGGCATTAAAACCAGATAAACACTAGATGTAGTGTCTGGTTGCTCTAAATGGATAGCCCTTATGTATATACAGTATAATTTCATACTTACTCAAATATCAATGATTTTAGAACTACTGCTTTTCGAGCCTGTGGCAATAAGCTCTCCCGTCACCTGCTCAATGAAGCCAACAAGTGCTTGTCCAGCGCTGGAGCTTATCTAAAAGAAGGCACGATTGTCGACGCGACTATTATCGAGGCGGCCAGTTCGACCAAGAATAAAGCGAAAGCACACGATCCAGAGATGCACCAGACTCAAAAAGGAAACAATGGTTCTTCGGTTTAAAAGCTCATATTGGTGTAGACGCGAGAACAGGCCTGACGCACAGTTTAAGTACAACAGCCGTCAACGTACATGACATCACAGAGACAGAAAATCTGCTTCATGGTGAGGAACGCTTTATCTCGGCGGATTTAGGTTATCGAGGTGCACAAAAACGAGAGGAATTAAAAGACATCGAGGCGGATTGCTGATTGCCGCTACTTATAAAAAGAAAGGGCCAAGAAAGGTGCGCCTTCTCAAGAAGCCCACGATAACAAATAAGCAACCTATCCGAACGGAATACATAAAAGCCAGTATCAGGGAAAAAGTAGAGCACCCGTTTCGGATCATAAAGCGTCAGTTTGGTTTTAGGAAAATCGTCTATCGCGGCTTAGAGAAAAATGATAACAAACTGGCGATGATGTTTGCCTTATCTAATGTATTTAGAGTTGACCAGATGATACGGGCAGCGAGGGGTTAATCCGTTTAAAAGCCCTTCAACAAGGTTGAAGGTCTAAAAGTAATGAAGTGGGTGACATTTTTATTAGCCGAGTTAGAAACACTGGCTACTGTTCAACTTCTTAATCCTAGTTTCCTTGGCTGCATCTGCACCAAATTAGTAATTTATGTACGCTGATAGTGCATTGGGATGTAATAAAAAATGATTGTAACAAGCAATAAATTTTAAGGTGTGCAAGTGGTACATTTTAGTGGCTACTAAATGACTTTTTTGTCAGATAATATTTTAATTTTAGGCGAGTAACTTTTTGGCATAAGCATTGCTATTTACTAGTTTTAAACCTTTAAAATATGGAAAATAATTATGAGTCAACCTAGTGATTACCCATTGAGCGCTGTACCAGTTGACCAGCGTAAAGGGATGTGGTCCATGATGTCTGTGCTTCTAGGCTTTACATTTTTTACTTCAACTATGTGGGCAGGAGGAACAATTGGTAGTGCATTTTCATTTTACGAACTACTTGGGGTCATTTTTATTGGCAATCTTCTTCTTGGTAGTTACGCGGCAGGTTTGGCCTATATCGCATGTAAAACAGGGTTAAATACAGTGTTATTAGGTCGCTACTGCTTTGGACTTAACGGCAGTAAGTTATCTGACTTTATATTAGGTTTCACGCAAATTGGCTGGTATGCATGGGGCACAGCGACCATTGCGATTATTATAGTAAAGTTACTAGAGCTGCCTGAAACATGGTTGACACCATTAATGATCTTTTTTGGCTTTGGTTTTTGTATCAGTGCTTCCATTGGTTACAAAGCGCTTGAGCTCCTCTCAAAAATATCAGTGCCTGTAATGTTATTCTTTATTGGGCTAAGCTTTTATAAAGGCATCATCGATGTGGGTGGTATTGCCGAATTTGTTGCCATAAATCCTACCGAAAGTATGCCTATTGCAGCAGCTATTACCATGGTTTTTGGCACTTTTGTTAGTGGTGGTACACAAGCTACTAACTGGAGCCGTTTTGCTAAAACAGGCAAGATTGCGGTTATTTCTACTCTAGCTGCATTTTTTGTAGGGAACGGTTTGATGGTATTTGTCGGTGCGTTTGGTGCATCTATTTATCAACAGGCTGATATCGTTGACGTATTGGTTTCTCAAGGGTTTATGCTGATTGCTATCCTTATGTTGTTCAGTAACATTTGGACTACACAAGATAATACTATTTATAATTTCGCAGCAGCGGGATGTAATTTATTAAGAACGGACAAACGTCGTATTGTGACGTTTTTTGGCGCTGCCTTAGGCACGGCTTTAGCGGTCATGGGAATGTACAACATGTTGATTCCGTTCTTGATTTTACTAGGAACGTTTATTCCACCAATTGGTGCCATTATTATGGCCGATTTCTGGGTGAAGTATAAAGGTAATATGCCCAGTTTAGACACTGTCAAGTTGCCAAAATATAATATGACTGGGTTGTCTGCTTACGTGATCGGCTCTGGTTGTGCCTACTTCTCACCATGGGTTGCACCACTTGTTGGTATTGTTGTCTCTGTTGTTGCCTATACCGTGTTGTTACGCTTTACGTCGGAAACAAAACTACAAGCTCAGGGCGCTTAGTTAATGATTTCAATTGAATCGTTAAACCAAATCAATGGTTTAGAAACACTGCAATTAAGGGCTGGCAAGCAAGGAGAGCGGAATGCTATACGCTGGCCCTATATTGCTGAAAGTACTGCTATTGAAGAGTGGACAAAAGGGGGAGAGCTAATCTTTGTTACTGGATTAAACTGGAATTGGAGCACGGCTGACTTTATCTGCTTAATTCAAAAAGCACAGCAACAATGCGCGAGCGGGATCGTCCTTTTGACACAATCGCCTTATTTAGAAAGTATTCCAAACGAAGTTTTAACTTTTGCCAATGAGCAAGGTTTTCCTCTAATCGAGCAGCCATACTCATTACCAATGGTCAATGTTACTGAACGGCTTTCTAACGCAATTATCATGGATGACCTTAATAACAAATCAAATCGCTGGTTTTTACAGCATCTAGCAGATACCCCTCATCTCTCTGAGATTGACTTGCTTAAAGCTAAGGAATTAGGAATTGCCCCTTGCCAGTCGTTATCAGTTGCATTTATTAATTTAAATAACATCGGTAATGAGGGTCTTATTAAAGTTCAATACTTACTTCGACAATTTATGGCGAATGAAGGTGTTGAATTCCCAGTCTGTGAATTTCATCAGGGCTGGTTAGCTGTAATGCCGATGACACAGTCATGTTCTGAAAAAATTGAAAAGATATGGAATAGCCTATATCAAATACTATCGAAACAAGGGTTTGATTGTAGCATTGGAATCAGTGACGCTCACGATATCAAAGGAATGTACAATACGGTTTCTCAAGCTAAGCAAAGTGCAGATTTTGCTCGTGCTAACCATAAAAAACAGGTCGTACACTACAACACCTTAGGAATCAGTCAGCTATTTACTCATATAAATAGCAGTCATATTCTTGAATCTTTTTGTCATCAGTATCTTGGCGATATGTTTAATAAAAATGATGCACAAACGATTACACTCAAAGCAACATTGCAATGTTATTTTGACAATCTATGTTCAATACGTAAAACCGCAACGGCATTAAATATACACCGTAACACCTTGTCTAAACGATTGGACGCAATTGAACAGATCAGTGGATCGAATTTAGATAATGCACAGCAAAGATTAAGTATACAGATAGCGCAGTTGGCTGAGCGATTTATTAGATAATGTATTTAATATTAGAAAAACGATTGATTAGGGAAAAAAATGATTATTAACAACGCAAAACTTCGTGGTAAACAGGGCATCTATACTATTACCTGTAAGGGCGGTCTTTTCCAGAGTATTGAGGAGCAAACAAATCCAATATTGGTGTCGGAAGAAAACATTGATGCAAAAATGAACTTATTATCTGCTCCCTTTGTAGAGCCACATATTCATCTCGATGCTGTTTTAACAGCCGGTGAGCCAAATTGGAATATGAGTGGTACCTTGTTTGAAGGCATTGAACGTTGGGCCGAGCGTAAACCAATGCTAAATACTAAAGATGTCGAACAGCGAGTATTAAAAACAGTTCAGTTGCTCATTGAAAATGGCATTCAACATGTGCGTACACACGTAGATGTAACGGATCCTGATCTTATTGCTCTAAAAGCGATTGTGGGCTTGAAAGAAAAGCTATCAAAATACATTGATTTACAGATCGTCGCTTTTCCTCAGGAAGGAATATTATCTTTTCCAAATGGTAAGGTTCTAATCGAAAGAGCGCTTGAGGAAGGGGCGGATGTCATCGGAGGGATCCCTCATTTTGAATACACCAGAGAGTATGGTGTTGAATCAATGCATTGGGTGATGGACCTTGCTGAAAAACATAATAAGCTCGTTGATGTGCATTGTGATGAGATTGATGATGGAGCATCGAGATTCTTAGAGGTGCTGGCAACTATTGCATTAGAAAAAGGTATGGGTAAACGAGTGACAGCAAGTCATACAGTGGCGATGCACTCTTACAACAATGCCTATTGTTACAAATTATTTAGATTACTGAAAAAATCAAAAATCAACTTTATTGCCTGCCCTACAGAAAGTACTCATTTACAAGGCCGCTTTGACGGTTACCCTAAAATTCGTGGCATTACTCGTGTTAAAGAGATCAAAGATGCCGGCATGAATATCTGCTTTGCACAAGATTCAATACAAGACCCTTGGTATACACTGGGCAATGGTAAGCTCCTACGAGTCTTAGATTCTGGTATTCATGCTTGCCATATGATGGGCTATGAAGACCTAGAGACAGCATTAGACTTAATTACAGATAATGGCGCAAAGACCCTTAATATTTACGAAAATTATGGTATTGAAGTAGGAAAACCAGCTAACTTCATTATTCTAGAAGGGGGAGATGACCTGGAAGTGCTAAGAAAACAAGGGGAAGTCCTATATTCTGTAAGGGCTGGAGAAATACTAATTTCTAGGCAGCCAGCTACCTTAACACAAACAGTAAATCTGGCTGAATAACAGAGTATGCTAATAAAGTATAAAGTCAGTTAAGAGCAACTGAATTTCGCGACAGGGTTGCTCTGTATCTTTTTTTAAACATGAAAGTTCTTAGATCATTTTGCTTCTGAGCACTATCATGTTTTTCCCTTTTAGTTTGGTCGAGGTATTAAGAGGAGTAGCCTCTTAGCGAATGGTTAACAGAAATACGTATCAGAGGTTCTCATTAGATATATACTTTTAACCTTCGCGCCTGCCAATGACTACATCAATTCACATTTTCCTAAAGCGATATCTTTAATACGAAAGGCCTATATTAACACGAACTAATAGGTTACGAGCCTCCATGCATCACTATATATAAGCGTTTGATAACTCATGGATATAGCTCTATATCTGCAATTTACAGATAGTTTTCGAAGATACGTTGTTACAGATTCTTATAGGATAGACCGTCTAGCTCACGTAACTTTAAGTCTTTTATTCTATTGTAAAAATATCTAATTTTTCAGAAATTAAATATGTGATTAATCGATACTTATGAAATATTGTGATTTCAAGGTTCAAATTAGATATTTTATAAGTTGGAGTTAATGAATTTAAACTTTATTTACGCACAAGTTAGGAGCATAAAATACAGTTTTAGCCTCTAAGTCAGTCTTTGAGTGGCCCCATTTTGGTGAAATCGATTGATTCTTTTATGGTATTAATTGATTACTAATTAATACTTGTTGGATATCAATTTGATGGATATATTAATTTCCAAGGTACGAAATAAACGTACCTCAGAAAAACATGCAATTGAATTTTTATAGCAAAAATCGGCATGCTTTTACTTATTATTAATTTGGAGAATTATTATGTCAGATAACACTAAGCTAGAAGAATCTTTAAAAGCTGCTTTTGAAGAAGCTACAAAACTTTATCAAAACAATGGTTTTCAACGTCGTGTTGGTTTTGGTAAACGCCCAGCTCTTATTAATGTAGATTTAGCAAATGCTTGGACTCGACCTGGTAATCCTTTTTCTTGCGACAAAATGGATGATCAAATTATCCCTGGCGTTCAAGAGCTATTAAAAGCGTTCCGTGAAAAAAACCTTCCTGTTGTGCATGTTACCACTTGCTATCAAGTAACGGATCGTGAAGATCCAAATACAGACATGGGCTTATGGCATGACAAAATTCCAGTAGAAGTTGTTAATGAGTACGAAAACAAAGATCTATGGGCTATCGATTCACGAATTGCTCCGATCGAAGGCGAGCAAGTGTTGATCAAAAAACGTGCTAGCTCATTCCAAGGAACCTATTTGTCAGGTTTTTTAAAGGCTGCTGGGGTAGATACTATTATTGTCACAGGCGTTACAGCATCAGCTTGTGTAAGAACCACTATATGTGACGGTCTTGCTGATGGTTTCCGTACAATTGCTGTAAAAGAATGTATCGGAGATCGAATTCCTGGTGCAGTGGAGTGGAATTTGTTTGATATCGATGCCAAATTTGGTGATGTTGAAACTGTTGAAACTTGTGTTGATTATCTTAATAAACTTTAACTACTAAAGTTAATTCATTTAGTCGATAAACAGAATTAGGGAGGGCCAAGGAGGGCTCTCTTAATTGACCAACATATAAAAGGTAAAATTATGATTAAAATAGGAGTCGATGTCGGTGGCACATTTACCGACTTAATTTTAGAAAAGGGTAACGAGCCTGATAGTTCTAATAAAGAAGTTTTTGTCCACAAAGTATCGAGTACTCCTAGTGACCAATCAATTGGTGTGTTGAAGGGTATAAAAGAAATTTGTAATAAAGCTTCAGTTAAACCTTCTGAAGTTGATCTTATTGTTCATGGGACCACAGTTGCAACAAATATTACTCTTGAGCATAACGGTGCTGAAGTAGGAATGATAACAACTAAAGGTTTTCGCGATATTCTACACATTGGTCGACATAAACGCCCCCACAACTTTTCATTACAATTCGATGTTCCATGGCAGTCAACGCCTTTAGTTAAACGTCGTAATCGTATTTCTGTAAGTGAGCGAGTTTTACCGCCTACGGGTAAAGTTGAAATATCTTTAAACGAAGATGAAGTTCGTGAAGCCGCAGAATTACTTAAATCCCGTGGTATAAAATCTATTGTTATTTGTTTCCTATTTGCTTTCTTGAACGACAGTCATGAGAAACGTGCTAAAGAAATTATTTTAGATGTTATCCCCGATGCATATGTTTCAACTTCAAGTGAGGTTGCTAATGTTATGCGTGAGTATGAGCGTTTCTCTACTACAGCAATGAATGCATATGTTGGCCCTAAAGTCGCTTTGTATCTTAAAAACCTCGAAAGTAAATTTTCTAATGAAGGAATAAGTGCCAAGCTTCGTATTATGCAATCAAATGGTGGTGTTTCTACTGCTGAAGCCTGCTCTAAAGAAGCGGTTACTATTCTTATGTCTGGTTTGGCTGGGGGAATTATCGGTGGTCGTTATAGTGGTGGCTTGTCCGGTGTTAAAAATATTCTTACGGTAGACATAGGTGGCACATCTGCAGACTTAAGCACTATTCCGAATGGTGAAATTAAGATAATGAACCCACGTGATACCTATGTAGGTGAGTATCCCGTTTTAACTCCTATGATTGATATGATGACTCTAGGTGCTGGCGGCGGTTCAATTGCATATATTGATGAAGGTGGACACTTCAGAGTTGGGCCTCAATCTGCAGGGGCAGAGCCTGGTCCAGTTTGTTATGGAAACGGTGGTACACAGCCAACAGTCACTGATGCACAGGTTGTGCTTGGAAGATTAGACCCAGACCAATTTTTGGGTGGTGACTTAAAAATCGATTATGATTTAGCTTATAAAGCCATTAGAGAGAAAATCGCGGATCCTTTAGGGATCAACGTCATTGAGGCTGCCCTAGGCATTATTCGTATTATGAATTCGAATATGGCTTTAGCTATCCGAGCCAATTCTGTCGCGAAAGGCTATGACCCACGGGATTTCTCGCTCATGCCATTTGGTGGTGCTGGTCCCCTTAATGGTGTCGCACTAGCAAAAGAAATTTGTGCAAAAGAAGTTGTTGTACCACCGGCTCCAGGTATTACCGCTGCTATTGGTTTGCTTGCCACTGATATGCGATATGAATTCACAAGATCTGTCCCTACTGTTATAAGCACGGCTGAACAATCTGATTTCGATCGTATTAATAATGTAATAGAAACTCTAAAAGAACAATGCGCACATCGATTAATGTCTGATGGGGTCGAAGAATCTAAACATGAATATTCATATATTGCAGAATGTCGATATGAAGGCCAAGGGTTTGAATTACGTGCAGAGATTTCTAATGGTATTTTGAATAAAGATTCCTTAGTTGAAGTCGAAGAAAACTTTCATAAGCAGCATGAGCAAGATTATGGGTGGCGATTTGATGAGGTTGGTGTTCAGATAGTTACTATTCGTGTTATTGGTAGCGCTAAATCAGAGCCAGTACAGTGGCCGCGATTAAAAGAAGCTGAAACAGAGCAACCTAATCAGGCTGTAATGTATAGCCGAGACACCATATTTGATGATGGTGAGAAATATGACACACCTCGATATGATCGTAACAAGCTTTTATCAGGTCATAAATTACAAGGCCCTGCCATTATAATGCAACACAATTCAACCACTTTAATCCCTAAAGGCTATACGGCTGAAGTTCATTCATATGGAAACATTCATATATCTGAAACATTGACTTAAAGGAGTAATTAATATGACCGTTAAAAATATAGATCCAATTACACTACAAGTCATAAGTGGTGCACTTAATACAATCGCAGATGAAATGGCGCATGTACTTTACAGAATGTCTTTCTCTTCTATTATTAGAGAATCTCAAGATATCGGTGCAGGGCTTTTTGATACTCAGTTTAATACCTTGACTGAGTCCGAGGGTTCTCCTCTTCATATAGGTTCAATTCCAGGTTATTTGAGGGGAATTGACGAAACACTTCAAGGCGGAGTTTGGAATGAAGGCGATGTGGTGATTCATAATCACCCATACTTTGGTGCAAGTCATAGTCCAGATTTATGTATAGTAATTCCTATTTTTTATAAGGGAGTACTTGTAGGATTTTCTGCAAATACAGCACATCATGTTGATATTGGTGCAGCAACCCCAGGTTTAATTATAGATATCCCAGACGTGTTTGCCGAAGGAATGCTATTTGCCGGCATTAAACTTTTCGATGCAGGTGTCCGTAATGAAGGCATTTGGCAGTTCATTTCACACAATAGTCGAGTTTCTAAGCAGTTAAAAGATGATATTGATGCTCAAATTGCATCTGCAAGATTAGGGGTTAAACGATTTACTGAACTGCTAGATCGTTATGGTCAAGACACCGTATTAGACTCAGCTGCTGAATTAATTTCTTACACAGAAGGAGTTATGCGAAAGCGAATTTCTGAAATACCAGACGGCGAGTACTTTGCAGATGGATTTTTGGATGATGATGGCAAAAATCGTGAAGTACGTTTACCGATTAAAGTTTGTGTTCGTGTAAAAGGTGACAGTATTGAAGTAGATCTCACTGGATCAGCTGATCAAGTAGAAACTGCATTTAATGTACCTTTTGAAGGCTCTACTAAACCGGCATGCTACTGCGCTTTTAGAGCTATACTCATGGATACTTACACTGCTGAATATAAAATGCCACCAAATGAAGGGTCATTTAAACCTATTAATGTAATCGCACCAAAAGGCTCTATTTTTAACCCCACTTTTCCAGCCGCTGCTGAAGCCCGCTTTACACAGTGTAATAGGGTAATCGACTTAATTATTAAAGCATTGGCCCCTGTAATTCCTGAAAAAGTGACCGCTGGTAATTCTGCAAGTATCTCATTCGCTGCGTACTCAGGACTTAAGCCTAATGGTGATTATTGGGTGTTCCTCGAGGTAAATGAAGGAGCTTATGGTGGTCGACCATTTTCAGATGGCCCAGACTCAATAGATAATTTGATGGCAAATACTCGTAATAATCCAATCGAAGACCTAGGTATGAATTTACCAGTTATATGTGATCGATATGAATTACGTGATGATGTTATGCCTGGAGCTGGACTGCATAGAGGAGGAATTGGTGTTGTTAAGTCTCAACGATTACTATCCGAAGGCACACTTACTCATGAGAGTGAACGTCATTTTGATACGCCTTGGGGGGTTTTAGGTGGAACAGAAGGGGTTACTGGTAAGGCAGAAGTTTATCACTACGGTTCTGATACAGAAGCAACGGCAATTCCATCAAAAGTATCAAGCTTAAAACTATCTGCAAACCAAGGTATGACTTACTACTCTCCTTGTGGTGGGGGCTATGGAGATCCATTAAAGCGCAAACCAGAGCAAGTTTTTGAAGATGTATTAGATGAATTTATTTCCATTAAGCATGCTTTTGAGACTTATGGTGTCGTTATAACCCCTGATCACTCGCTAGACCTTGAAGCAACACTAACTCTAAGGGCTCAGTTAACAACTCAATAATCTTCTTATGAAAATGGGCTCGAGTTAAACCCGAGCCTTCCTTCTTTATTTTTTTGCATTGTATTTCCATAGGAGAATTCTAATGGGATCAGATACTCGTGTCCAAAATTTGGAAAATAATCCACTTTTTGAAGAGTCGTTAGCACCAATAACTCAATCGAAAAGAACAATAGGTGTTTTAGGCTACTGCTGGATTTGGGTTGGAATCGCTGTAATGATTGCAACATTTCAGCTTGGCGCAAATGGTGTTCAAGGTTTGTCGTTAATGACAGTTGTATTGACTATCTTTTTTGCCAACGTTGGACTTGCTGTGTTTATGACGTTGACAGCTGATATTGGTACAGAGCATGGCCTTTCCTTTGCTGTATATTTAAGAGCGCCATTTGGGACTGTTGGGACTCATTTTCCAGCGATCTCTAGAGCATTGGTTGCCACTATGTGGTTTGGTATCCAGACTTATTTAGGAGCACTTGCTTTAAATGGTATTGTTGAATATTTAACAGGCTTTAATAATTGGATAGTCTGGTACGCTTTGTTTGCACTGCTACAACTTGTTAATACCGCTTTAGGAATAAAAGCAGTAGAACGTGTCGCAGCCATTGCTGCTCCAGCCATATTAGCTATTTCTGTCTGGATGTACTACACGCTAGAAGGTGTAGCAGATATGAACGGTATTAATATCTGGACTTTTCAAGGCATGAGCGAAATTAGCTTGATCACATTATTCATAGCAAATATGGGATTTTGGTCAACTATGGCAATAGATGTTCCCAACCTAACGCGTTTTGTTAAAACACGAACTGGGACTAAAAAGTTTTTTAAGAGGAATAAATCAGTCCTTTTAGCTCAGCTTTTAGCCTTACCTTTAACCCAGGCTTGGGTCGCTATGATTGGAGCTGTTTCATTTATTGCTACTGGCGATTGGAACCCAGTTAATGTTATTCAAGGGCAGGGTGAAGGAATATCAATGGTTATATTGTTGTTATTGGTTGTTCTTGCTCAATGGTCAACCAATAACTCCGCAAACTTAATACCAGCTGCAATGATTTTTATTAATGTAGCACCGAAAGTATTAAATTATAAGGTAGCTGTTTGCCTGGCGGGCATAGTCGGAACTCTATGTATGCCATGGGAGTTACTTAATAATCTATTTACTTTTTTGTTTTATTATGGTGCATTTTTATCGTCAATAGGTGGCATCATGGTTGCTGATTATTATCTTATTCGAAATAGAAAAATAAATGTTCCAGAGTTGTTCAAAGTGCATGGCCAATATCGTTACTTTAATGGTTTTAACTTGGCCGGATTGATTTCTTGGATCATTTCCGGTGGTATAGCAAGTTATTTCGTTCAGTATTCGTTTGTTATTGGTTTTCCCTTAGGTCTGATAATTTACTTTTTCTCTATGAAATTTATTGTTATGAAAATTTATGATCAACCAGAAACAAGAGACAACTGCGATGATTTATATTTAGCGACATCTATAGGTAAAGACTGGATTATTGAAGGTGAAGAAATAAAGCAGTCTTAAAAATCCAATACTAAAATTTACTTATAAATATCAATAATATAAAGAGTTAAAAAAGTAATTTTTAGCCTTTATTTAATTAAAAGACTTAATTTTTTTCTTTCAAAAAGTAAAGTTAAGTCTTTTTTATAAAATTAATTTAAGAGTACAAGGAAAGTAGGCAGAATTCGCTGTCTACATACTATGTGTCGCACTTATTGCATATAGCATCGGTATGACATGAGCGACCTTGCTATAGAGCATTTATTGTATGCAATGAAGTCAATGTTTGACAAGCCTGCTCCGGAATATGAAAACGCGGCTCACCATATGTTTTCTCAGGCTTAACAGTAAGCAATGGGATAGACTCATCCTCACCTTCGATGCACTACTCTAAATAGAGTTAAAAACATTTTATTTAAAAATGTTTGACTGATTGCTATTACTCGCGTTGGTGTTGATAGTCAGAGTAAATGCTGCTGGTCTAGAAGATACTCTTGTGCTGGATGGGTCGATCAAATTAGGAAAAAAGTGTCTCAAGATGCAGAGATAGCAATGGAAGCTTGCGTGTCTGCTTATTATTAGTCAAGAGTCCTTATGAGGGTCGGATACAGGGACAAATTGTCGTTCCATTATTACCTCTCTAAAGCGAAAGCAACTACTGTTGTCATAATTTTTGTTCCAAATAGCTCGAATATATATCTTATTATGATGATCTTCCAATGGGATAGAGACAAGATCATTTCTCATTCTGTCAGCAAGTTTATGTACATAAAGAGAAATCCCCATTCCTGCTGAAATCAACCCTAAGATACCACTACTAGTTGTGGCCTCTTGTACAATTTTTGGATAAAATCCTGCCCCTTCACATAAAATGAAAATTTGTTCTCGGAATGCTTTCCAGTCACTTTCTGAGCCCATAATAAACGCTTCATCCTTAAGCTCCTTTAACTGAATAGATTTCCTATTTGCTAAAAAATGCTTTTTTGGAACAACAACAGAAATCGTCTCTTCAGATAACAATAAAGAATCTTTACGATATTCATTTCCCTGAAAATCCATTATGAAACCAATATCTATAGAACAGTCTTTTATCGCATCAATTTGCTTGTGTGTGGGCATATAGTTCAGTTCAATGTCAATATATGGAAATCTTTCTTTAAAGTTTTCTAAGACTCTGGGCAAATCTAAGTTAATTGAAAAATCATTATATCCTAAAACTAAATGACCTATATCTCCTGATGATACTCTGTTTACTAGATGAACTCCTTTTTCAAGGGTCTTTAAAGACAGCTCAACTTGTTCCAAAAAAATTTTACCTGCTTCAGTAAGTCGTACATTTCTTGTAGTTCTAATGAAAAGCTCGGCTTTTAGCTCATCTTCTAAATTCCTAATTAAACGACTTAAAGCTGGCTGTGTAATAAAGCTTTTCTGTGCAGCTTTGTTAAAGTGCAAGCACTCTGCAAGTGCTAAAAAAGCTTTCAAATGCCGAATCTCAAATTTCATATTAATTCCAAAATCACATCAATCAATGTTTTTAAATGATTAGACCCTATCAATCACTCAATTTATACTAAGTATTAGTAAGTAGTCAATGTGGAAAGAGTTTACTGTGCATTATCTAAATCCTAGCCACTACACAAAAAATTAACAGGTGTGTTTTATGCGAAGAGTTGTTGTTACTGGTATGGGGATTGTTTCAAGTATAGGAGACAATGTTGAAGAAGTAACAGAGTCTCTTCGTTTAGAGAAATCTGGCATTACCTTCAATCCTGAATATGAGCAACTTGGACTACGAAGCCATGTCTGTGGAAACTTAAAATCTCTTGATAAAGTCAATAGTATCCCCAAAAAAATGAAGCGATTCATGGGTGACTCTGCTGCTTATGGCTATGTAGCAATGCAGGAAGCCCTTGCTTCCTCGGAATTTCCTAAAGAGCTACTAAGTAGCAGTCGTACTGGATTAATATTTGGTTCTGGCGGGGCATCAACTAAGGACATCATTGAAGCCGCTGAATTGTTGCGTACAAAAGGAGTCAAAAAAGTCGGCCCCTACAGGGTCACTGCAACAATGGGCAGTTCAACATCAGCCTGCTTATCAACATCTTTTGGTATAAAGGGCATCAGTGTTAGTATGACTTCTGCCTGTGCAACCAGCGCACACTGTATTGGCTATGGAATGGAATTAATCCAGTTTGGAAAACAGGATGTAGTTTTTGCTGGTGGTGCTGATTCACTACACTGGAGCCAGACTTGCCTATTTGATGCAATGGGTGCGTTATCCAGTAAGTTCAACAATTCACCTGAAACAGCTAGCAGACCTTACGATCAAGACAGAGATGGATTTGTAATTGCGGAGGGGGCGGGTGTATTGATTCTTGAGGAAATGGAACACGCACTTGCTAGAGGGGCAAAAATATACGGCGAAGTGATTGGCTATGGCGCATCATCAGATGGTTACAGTATGGTAGCACCATCAGGAGAGGGTGCTCAACGCTCAATGAAACTAGCCATGGAAACTGTAAAAACCGAAATAGACTATGTAAATACTCACGGTACAAGTACACCGGTTGGTGACTTATTAGAACTAGACTCTATTAGCGAAGTCTTCAAAAATAAACTTCCGTATTTCAGTTCTACAAAATCATTAAGTGGTCATTCATTGGGTGCAGCGGGGGTTCATGAAGCAATATATTCTCTTATTATGATGAAAGAGGGGTTTATGGCCAGTTCTAGTAATGTTTTTCAGATTGACCCTAAAATTGCAGGAAGACCCCTACTGACTTCAGTTTTAGATGTCTCACCTAAAACAATCATGAGTAATAGTTTTGGTTTTGGTGGTAGCAATGTTAGCTTAGTATTCTCAAAGTAATAAGATAGATTTTTTAGTTAAAAACACAAATTACCATCTATTTCAGTACCTTTCCCACCTAAACAAGGTTATTTAACCTTGTTTAGGTGCTCCAAAACGGATCCCCTTGCGGTTCGTATCATTCGGTTGACTATAAAGTCAAATAACATTGCCAGCCTACTGTCACTCTTCGCTAGGGAAACTGCGATTAAGAAGTCGCACAGATGTGAGAGCTTCTAACTCGGTTAAAAAATCACAAAATATCACCCATTACAGTACTTTTAGCTCTTTAATAAGCTCATTCAGCCTTATTATAGCCTTTGCAGCTCGTATCATCTGGTTAATTCTAAACACATTAGCTAAGGCAGACAGCATCGCCAGTTTGTTATCATTTTTCTCTAAGCCGCGATAGATGATTTTCCTAAAACCAAACTGACGCTTGATGACCCGAAACGGGTGCTCTACTTTTGCTTTGATACTGGCTTTTATGTATTTCGTTCGGATAGGTTGCATATTTATTCTTGGATGTTTCTTGAGAGGGCGCACCTTGCTTGTCATTTCAGCAATCAACCAATCCGCTTTGATGTCTGTTAGCTCTTCTCTTTTTTGAGCGCCTCGACAACCTGAATCCGCCGAGATAAAGCATTCTTCACCATGAAGCAGATGTTCTGTTTCTGTGATGTCGTGTACGTTAACTGCCGTTGTGCTTAGACTGTGAGTTAGCCCTGTTCTAGCATCAACGCCGATATGAGCTTTTAGTCGGGTAAGGACAGTGTGTTACCACACCATCCTCCCCTAAGAACCGTACTTGAGAGTCACCCCTCATACGGCTCAAGCCTCTCAACAGCCTTAATATGAACGAGCCTCACAACGGGAAAATCGATCGATGGCGGCGCTCCAAATAAGCGTTCCATGTCGGATTATAGGGATTCACTGCACTACGTATTTTAATGTGCCTTACGATCAGAACGGTCGATGCTGAAAACAGCCGCAACCGTTGGCTTATGCCATTAATCCGATCATCAGACGCAAACACCCAGTGTCTTGGCCCTTCAACATGGAAGTATTTTTTTCTTTACCCATTTCGCACTTTTCATGGCGTGCCTACGCACTGCTCATCGCCACAGAATTCGCCAAATTTGATGGTCAATCCATGTAAAACGAGCCTTAGACACAATATGGCGGTGATACATCGCCCAACCTCGGATGACCGGATTGATATTCAGAATCAGATTCGCCTGTGTTGCCGACTTGTTTCCATTCACTATTTTCCGGACCTTATCTAAAAGCGCCTTCACGCTTTTACGGGCAGGGGTAATCAGTAGCTTGCCCGAATACTTACGTATATTTTGGCCCAGAAAATCGAAACCTTGTGCGATATGCGTGATCCTAGTCTTTTCGTCTGAAAGCTCCAGGCCCCGCGCCTTCAAGAACACCTCGATTGCCGGGCGAACTTGATGCTGCAAGACCTCTTTCGAAGCCCCTGTCACGATGAAGTCATCCGCATATCTCACGACGTGGATTTTAAACGGGCGTCGTGGTGTATCTTTTGGAGACACGCTTATATTGACTGCCTGTTCTAGTCCATCCAACGTCAAATTCGCCAATACCGGGGAGATGATTCCGCCTTGCGGCGTACCGGCCTCGGTAGCGAATAAGGTTCCTTTCTCTACATACCCTGCTTCAAGCCATTTACGCAGCACGACTTTATCCATGGTGATGTTTCTGAGCAGCCAATCGTGACTGATGTTGTCGAAACAGCCGCGAATGTCGCCCTCCAGCACCCACGTAGCGGATGTTCGCTTTGCGAGTGCATTGAAACAATGTGCGATGGCGTCTGCCGTTGAACGCTCGGGCCTAAAACCATAGGAGTTCGGGTCTGCTTGGGTCTCTGCAACAGGTTCCAGCGCTAATTTCCATAAGGATTGCATCGCTCTGTCTCGCATTGTCGGTATCCCAAGAGGACGCTTCTTTCCATTGCTCTTGGGTATGTAGATACGTCTTAGCGGTTGCGGTTGATAGCCGCGATGCTTTAACGTGAGTGCTCCCTTTGATTTGGCGGCCGGAGTCGACCATATCTTGCCGTCGATCCCCGGTGTTCTTTTACCTCGATTTTCCGTCACCCGTTTTACAGCAAGCATTTTGCTGTAAAAGGAGCGGGTTAGTAGGCGCTGCAAGGCTTTCACTTTGCCCCATCTACCTTCCTGTGTTGCTTTAGCGATACGCACTTGGAGTCGCCTCACGTCTTTCTCGATATGACACCAGTCTGCCCAGAGCCATATCAATTCTGCGTGCGAAGGTGCACCCACACCTGAGACCGGCGTCTTCGCGCTGATTGCCGATGCTGTCATCTGCTTTCCTCCGTTAAACAATTTTTCAAGTTATCTCGCTATGAAAGACCTCGTGGAAGTCTGCTCGCTTTCGCGCCGAGTGATGTTTCAACCCGTATTCTCTCGATTACAGAGAGGCATTCGCTTTTTCCACATTCCTTTATCCGCAGTACCAACAATGTTCCTCACGGTTCATCTGCCAACTATGGCAGTACTACGGACTTACCCTGTTCCGCATGTATTTCAGAGCGGAGCGGACCTCCCCATTTCGCCGGTGGCGCATCATTCACGATGGGTTATTGGTCAGAACCCATACCTGGCCACACACCTTTTGGTTCAAGCCTATCAGCATCTTTGGCTTGTCTGGTTTAACGACGTTTATAAGAGATTCACATCTGTTGGCCGTAGCCGCTCATTCCTAGCACCACTCCGCCTTAATGCTGGCAGATTCAGTCTTCTCTCACGGTTCGACTGACCGATAAAAATCGGTGGTTACATTGTCCCCGAAGCTTCGCACGGTGCTGTTACCAGCTCCGCACGTCCGAGTAGGAAACGGTTGGTGAAACAACCGGTTTCGTCAGGTAGACATACCCTGCGAAACAGAAATACTTGCAACTTTCAGGTCGCACATCCAAAGAACCATTGGTTTCCCTTCTTAGTTTGGTGCATTTCTGGATCACGTGATTTGGCTTTATTTTTGGTCGAGCTAGCGGCTTCAATAATAGTCGCGTCAACGATGGTGCCTTCTTTGAAGTAAATACCTGAGTCTGATAGCCATTTGTGGACTTCTTTAAAAAGCTGGCGCGAGAGTTTGTGTTTCTCTAATAAG
>TARA_R110002033_G_scaffold9971_1_pt1 | contig 150149 bp, 159 predicted proteins | sample TARA_R110002033 | Tara Oceans TARA_R110002033 (sample SAMEA4397051) | marine metagenome | biome: Polar Biome; feature: [SRF] surface water layer (ENVO:00010504); material: water (ENVO:00002006), including particulate matter (ENVO:01000060) such as... | depth 5 m | reverse complement strand
TATTTCTCTAGATATTTCTGAAAAAGCTATAAATTCTTGCATAATTATCCTCTTAATTTTGTATATATAGTATACAATTATTTAGATTTTTTTGAAGTTAAATAAATGAAAATTGATAGGGCAATAATGATAAAAGATATACCAGTTATCAAATAAAGTGCATTTATCATTTGAGTGTAATTCTCTATTGCTATTTTAAAAACTACCATTAATCCTTCAATTGATAGGGCAATAATAATTGTAATTAAGAATTTAGTTACCATTTTAGTATCTACTTTAGAATTTCTTGAATAAGATTTAAAATATACTTCTTGTTCTAATATTGTTTTTGCTAAATCAAATATTGCTATTCCAAGTGTAAGTGCAATAATAGGCTTAAATATAGCATCAAGAGTAAAATCACCGTGAAAAACCATACTTGTCAAAAAAGTACCAAGTGAGTAAATTATAAGAAATAAAGCAAGCAATGCTAAAGAAAAACCAGCTATCCCATAGAATATTTTTGTAAGTGTATGAAAGGGTTTATTTAATTCTATTAATTCTAATCTTTCAAGTAAAGTCTCTATTTTAAAATCTAAAAAAATAATAATATCATCTTCTTTTATTGTAAGTGTTATACAATTACTTCTTGTGGCACTACTTATATACGGAGAAGAAAAAGCTGTTGTTTTATCCTTAAAGTGTAATTTATCTAAGATATATGTACGACTTTCATTATTAGCACTTTTGTCTATTCTCTTTTTAAAGTAGTTTGGAGAATTTTGTATTTTCGTATCTTTATTTACTGTATAAACTAATTCTAATGAAGGAAAAATCGAAAATAAGTTTGAAAAGTTACTTCCCTCATAATCTTTAATACTTCCTAAATTATGGATACTATTTAATATAAAGTCTTCCACTTTGTCTTTGTTTACATCATATATTGTTAAAAACTCTTCCATTTATATTTTCCTTATTTAATCTGTTTATATTATAGCATTTTAATTAAAAGTAGAAAAAATCATAATTGTATACTAATTATACAGATTAAGACTAGCCAAAGTTTATAATTTATTTTATACTTTCTTATATCAATTCGAAAAGGAAAAAAATGGAAAATTTTGCTGATGTAAAATATGTTCTTGATGGGTTCTTATTTATTGTAATGGGAGTCCTAGTAATGTGGATGGCAGCTGGGTTCGCTATGTTAGAATCTGGTTTAACAAGATCAAAGAATAATGCTACGGTATTAACAAAGAATCTTGCTTTATTTGCAATTTCTTGTATGATGTATTATTTTGTTGGTTACAACTTAATGTACGGAGATGGTGGATCTATCATGGGTAGCTTCTCAACAATTAGTATGGTAACTGCTGCTGATGCTGCATATCCTGCTGCTGCTGACTTCTTCTTCCAAGTTGTATTTGTTGCTACTGCTGCTTCTGTTGTTTCAGGTTCAATTGCAGAGAGAATGAAATTATGGCCTTTCTTAATCTTTACAGTGGTTTTAAGTGGTGTTATTTATCCAATACAAGGACATTGGTCTTGGGGTGGAAGTGAATTAGGTGGTGTTATGGCTGGATTCTCTGACTTCGCAGGTTCTACTATTGTTCACTCTGTTGGTGGATGGGCTGCTTTAGCTGGTGTTCTTATCTTAGGAGCTAGAAAAGGTAAATATAGTAAAGATGGTTCAGTAAGACCAATTCCTGGTTCAAATTTAACATTAGCAACACTTGGTACATTCATTTTATGGATGGGATGGTTTGGATTTAATGGTGGTTCTCAATTAGCACTAGGTTCAAAAGCTGATATTGATGGTATTGCTTTAGTTGTTGCTGATACAAATATGGCTGCTTGTGCAGGTGCTATTATGGCTGCAATTTTAACTCAACTTATTTACAAAAAAGTTGATTTAACTATGGTATTAAATGGTGCTTTAGCAGGACTTGTTTCTTGTACTGCAGGACCAGACTTAGGTATGATGGTTGCATTTATTGAAGGTATTGTTGGTGGTGCTTTAGTTGTATTTGCTGTTCCTATGTTTGATAAATTAAGAATTGATGATCCAGTTGGTGCCTTATCTGTTCACTTAGTTGCTGGTATTTGGGGAACTTTAGCTGTAGGTATCTTTAATCCAGAAGTTACAATCATGGCTCAAGTAAAAGGTATCGTTATTGTTGGTGCGTTTGTTTTCATAGCTTCATTTGTAGTATGGAAAATCTTAGATCTAATTGTTGGATTAAGAGTAAGTGAAGAGATTGAGGTTCAAGGTTTAGATATCCATGAAACTGGACTTGAAACTTATCCTGAGTTTAAAAGAGCATAAGTGCTTATAGAAGGTAAGAACTCTTACCTTTTTAGAAAAGATGAATTTTTTGAAAAAATATTAAAAGGAACAAAGAATGAAAAAAATCGAAGCAATCATCAAGCCTTTTAAACTTGAAGATGTAAAAGAGGCTTTAGTTGAAAGTGGTGTTACTGGTATGACAGTAAATGATGTTAAAGGTTATGGTAGACAACAAGGTCACTCTGAGTTATATAGAGGTGCTGAGTATATTGTTGATTTTTTAGCTAAAATCAAAATTGAATTAATCGTAAATGATGAAGATGTAGATAAAACTATTGCAACTATTTCAGATGCAGCAAAAACAGGTAAAATCGGAGATGGTAAAATTTTCGTTACACCTATTGAAAATGTTGTTAGAATTAGAACTGGTGAAACTGGTAGCGAAGCAGTTTAGTTTAAAAAAAAGTAAAATACCAAATTACTTTTACAAAATACAAAGAGTGTTATCTTTAACACTTCTTTGTTTTGTATATAATATATACAAAAACTTATCCAATTAACTTAATATTAAAAAAAATCACTTTAATTTGTGTATAAAAAACACCCACATAAATAAATAAAAAATTAATTACATAATATATAATTTGTTAAAAATATTAAAAGGATAATAATGGATGCAAATATTGCTTATGTAATTGACACCTTTTTTGCACTTTTTGCAATGACTTTAATCATTTTTATGGTTCCTGGGTTTGCTATGTTGGAAGCTGGACTTGTGCGTACTAAAAATGTTAGTGCAGTTTTGATGGTAAACACTATGATTTATGCAGTGGCTTCACTTGCTTTTTTATTAGTTGGTTATTCTGTGGCCTTTGGTGATTTTGGAAGTGATAGTATGAGTAAATGGGCTGCATTTTTATTTCAAATGGCATTTGTTGGTAAAGTTATTAATATAATGTCTGGGGGAGTTAGTGAAAGGGCAAAAGTTTTACCCCTTGGATTATTTACAATTGTTATGGGTGCATTAATTTATCCTATAATTGTAAATTGGTCTTGGGGAAGTGATATGTTAAAGAGTACTATTTTAGATTTAAATATGTATGATTTAGCTGGTTCAACTGTTATTCATAGTACTGGTGGTTGGGCATTATTAGCTGCAATATTAATAATTGGAGCTAGAAGGGGAAGATATCCTAAAGAAGGAGGGGTAAGAGTAATACCAGCTTCTAATATTCCCCTTGTAACTTTAGGCGCTTTTCTTTTATGGATTGGATGGTTTGGTTTTAATGGTGGAAGTATTGGCTCAATCGCATCTAAAGAGAATGCAGATGCTGTTGCCTTAACTATAATGAACACAAATACAGCTGGTCTTTCAGGAGCAATTCTTGTAGGTATTTATATGTATTTTAGATATCATAGACTTGATATTACCATGGTATTAAATGGGGCACTTGGTGGTTTAGTTGCGATTACAGCAGGTCCAAATTTATATGATATTTATACTCCTATTTTAATAGGTGCAATCGGTGGAGTTTTGGTAATTTTTGGAGTTAGTTTCTTTGATAAACTAAGACTTGATGACCCAGTTGGAGCATTATCTGTTCATTTATTAAATGGTATTTGGGGAACTTTAGCTGTTGGGATTTTTGCCTCAAATGGAGATGATATAACACTTCTAGGACAATTAAAAGGTGTAGTTGTTGTAGGAGTGTTTGCTTTTATCTCATCTTTTATCGTATTATATGTAATTAATAAGTTTGTACCATTAAGAGCAGAAAAAGATGAAGAGATGCAAGGATTAGATGTAGATGAATGTGGACTTGAAGCATATCCAGAGTTTAAACGAGCATTCTAAAACTGTAGTAAAAATAGTGTATTAAGCTTGATTTAAAAAGATTAGGTTTATTTAAAACTATTTTGTTAAAATATAAGAATTAAAAAAAGGATTAAAATTGAAAAAAATTGAAGCAATAATCAAACCATTTAAGCTAGAAGATGTAAAAGATGCATTAACAGAAGCTGGAATTACGGGTATGACAGTTTCTGATGTGAAAGGTTATGGTAGACAACAAGGTCACTCAGAATTATATAGAGGTGCTGAGTATGTTGTAGATTTTTTACCAAAAATCAAAATAGAACTTATAGTTGCAAACAAAGATGTTGATTCAACTATCCAATTAATTACTGAAGCGTCTAAAACTGGAAAAATTGGAGATGGTAAAATATTTGTTTCTCCAATTGAAAAAATTGTAAGAATTAGAACTGGTGAAGAAGACGAGGAAGCAATTTAGTGAGTAAAGAAATTACACTTAACTCACCTTTAGATATGCATCTTCACCTAAGAGATGGTGAGATGCTAAAATTAGTAGGACCACTTACTTCAAAAACTTTTGCTGGTGCTTTGGTTATGCCAAATCTTGTACCTCCTATTAGAACAAAAGAGGCTTTATTATCTTATAAAGCTAGAATTCTTGAAGCATGTAAAGGTGATACTTTTGAACCTTTTATGACTCTGTTTTTTCAAGAATATTCAAGGGAATTCTTAGAAGAAGTAAAAGATGAAATTATAGGTATAAAACTATATCCTGCTGGAATTACTACAAACTCAGAAAATGGAGTAGCAGCTATAGATGCCCAAAGTCTAAGACCCACTTTAGAGGCTATGAGTGATTTAGGTATTCCTTTATGTGTTCATGGTGAGACTAATGGTTTTGTAATGGATAGGGAAAAGGAGTTTATGCCAATATATGAAGGTTTGGCAAAAAGCTTTCCTAAACTAAAAATTATAATGGAGCATATTACGACTAAAGATGCTGTAGAATTATTAGAAAAATATGATAATTTATATGCCACAATTACTTTACACCATTTGATAATAACTTTAGATGATGTAGCAGGTGGAATGCTTCAACCACACCTTTTTTGTAAACCAATAGCAAAAAGATATGAAGATAGAGATTCTTTATTGAATGCAGCAATTACTGGTAATCCAAAGGTTATGTTTGGTTCTGATTCTGCTCCACATCCTAAGCATAAAAAAGAGTCTTGTGGTTGTGCAGCTGGTGTTTTTACTTCTTCTATTGCTTTGCAAGTTTTAGTTGAACTTTTTGAGAAACATGATAGTTTAGATAATTTAAATGCTTTTTTAAGCCTAAATGCTCAAAAAATATATGACTTTAAAGCTTTAAAAAAAGATATTACATTGGTAAAAGAAGAGTTTACCGTGCCTAATATCTATGAAGATTTTGGTGAAAATGTTGTACCTATGTACAATAATCAAAAGATAGCTTGGAATTTAAAGTAAGAGACTTAATCGTCTCTTTCTGATAGTAATTGAGCAATCTTCTCTTGAGTCTCTTTAGCTTTTATAATTCTCTCTTCTCTCATTCCTCTTAAGGTCTCAAGTGTTTCCATTTTTTCATGATCAATATTAGCTTTTATTTGAACGGCTTTTCTATTATTTGATAGTCCACTAATTGCTAAGAATTTTTCTTTTTTATTTATGTAAAGTTTAGATGTAGCAGATGTTGAGTTTTTGTTAAATACTATTACATCTCCTTCTTTTAAATCTAATATTTCTGAAGTTTTTAAAACGGTTTCAGCCATAATTGCTTCTATATTCATTTTTGCACCAGAAATTAAAGTTGTAATATCTTTTTTTCTACTTGCTTTTTTATTTCTACCTTCTGCAAAGATTTTTGTAACAATTTTATTTAGTAAAGTCTCTATGTAAGAAATAGGGTAACAAATAGATAAAAACCCTGACTCTTCATCAATTGTAAATTCTAAAACAACAAGTAAAACAATCTCATGGTCAGAGATAATTTGAATAGCATTTGCATTTGTATCTCTTGATTCTATTTTAAAATTTAAGGTTGTAATCTCATCCCAAGCTTTGTACAAATGAGAAACAATTAATTTATAGAAGTGATCAAAAATCTCAACTTCGATTTCCGTTAATTCTCTATCTAAATTATCACTTGAAGCAACAGAGCCACTACCTAATAATTCTGCAATAATCTTATGTGAAATACCAGGATTACACTCAATTACTATTCTTCCATCAAGTGGTTTAATAGATAAAGTATTTAGTGAAGTTAATTGTGGAATTGATAAAATAAACTCACCATAGGTCATTTGTTCAATTGAGTATAGTTTTATATCAACTATTTTTCTAAGCATTGCTGATAAATCAGTAATAAGATCCCTTAGCATTTTGTCATGTAGTGTTGAGAATGCTTTAAATTGTTCATTTGAGATACGATTTGGTTTTTTGAAGTCATAAATTGAATAATTTTTTTCTTTTGATATTATTGGCTCATCGGCCGTCTTATCAATATCTTCACCTTGTTCGGCTATGTCTAAAAGAGCATCAATTTCATCTTGACTTAAAAATTCTGCCATCTCTTATCCTCTTATCTCAAGTTCTGCATCAAGAGCACCTAACTCTTTTATTAACTTTAAGGTATCAATTATATCACTCATTGGTAGTTTCATAACTTTCATCGCTCGCACTAAATCAGAAACTTTTGGTTGTCCTTTTGTATTAATCATAGTATTATCTAAATCAACAATAGGCTTATCAGCAATTACTATATCATCACCAATATTCATTCCTTTATTTACTTCCACATTATCCCACTGCTCATTATTTAAATCTGATTTTTTAATTCTTATAATGAAATTATCTTTTGAAACAGTAACTGGACCTATAGGAACTTCATTTCCTGATATTATCATTTGTCTGTTTAAATCAATAATAATTCTTTTTCTAAATGTTGAATCTAAATTTATAGTTTGAACTTGGGCGATAAATCTAACCATAGAAATATTAGGTGGTTTTTTGACAGTTACAGTTCTTGTATCTTCTGCAAAAGCAATCTTATCTCCAAATTTTTCATTTATTTTTCTTTGAATCATATCTGCATCAGTAGCCGATGCTTTTACTAAACTTAGTGTTAAGTCTTTTTCATTTTTTAGTGTAAAAGGAACTTCATTTTCAATCATAGCTCCCTCATAAATCATACCTGTAGTTTCATTATCTCTATCAGCTATAATTGTGCCTTGTGCCAGACCATATACATTACCATCTACACCTTTTAATTGGGTCAATAAAAGTTCACCATTATTGATTGATTTTGCATCACCAATGGCAGAAATTTTTACTTTTATTTTATCCCCTTGTCTTGCAAAAGGGGGAAGCATAGCAGTTACCATAACCGCTGCAATATTTTTTGACTTAATAGATGAAGTTGGTATTTTAATATATGAATTTCTAAGTAAGTTTTGTAAACTTTGCATAGTAAAAGTTGATTTGTCACCAGTCCCTGCAAGTCCCACAACTAGACCATATCCTAAGAGTTGATTCTCTCTAATACCAACAATATTTGTTATGTCTTTTATTGTTTGAGCGTAATTTGATGTAAAAAATAAAAAAAATAAAAAAATGAATTTCAAATAGTTTACCTCGTATAAATATTGATTTATTTTATCTAAATTTATATAAATTTTAGATATTATAAATGAAAAAATAAATTAGGAATATCTTTGAATATTTATATTTATGGCAATCAAAACTTTAAAAAAGATATTAAAGATGAATTAAGTAGAACTCTAATTGATTATAAATTAGAGGGAAAAGGCTTAATTCAAGAAGTTCAGTCTTTGAGTACTTTAAAAGAACTTATTGAAGATAATAGTGATGATATTTTTTTAATAGACGATGCTAAAATAATAAAAGAAAATTTAATAAATTCTAAAATAAAGTTTTTAAAACCTAAAGATGGAATAGAGCAGAGGTATTTAAAAGAAAAAGGTATTGAGGATTTTAGTGTTGATTCAATACATGATATTTCTAGATATATTTTAAAGAAAATGAAAGATTTGGGTTTAGATAATGAAATTGATGAATCTGATGAGGGAACACAAATTCATGATTCTATTACAAACATTGTAAATGATGCTTACGAAAGTGAAAGTTTAGATGAAGATTTAGACGATGAATATGAATTAAGTGATGATTTAAAAGATTTATTATCTCAAGATGAAGTTGAAGAAAAAAATGAAATTGAAGAAGAAATTATCAATAAAGATGAAGAAATGATTGAAAATGATGAAAATCCAATTACACAAACAGAGCCAAATGAATCTGAGGATTCGATGAAATCATTAGAAGATATTGAAGAATATATTAATCTGGAAGATATTACATCTTTAGATGAACTAAGTGAAGATGATATCTTAAATGTATTTAGTGGAAAAGAGATTAAGCCAAAAGTTGCAAAAAAAATCCAAAGTAAGGCAAAAGAGATGAGTATTAAACTTGATAATCCTAATGATATAAAAGAGTTTTTATCTAAACTATTGGAAAGTAAAGCCTTAGAAATTACTGTAAAGATAAAAGAATGAACATGGATTTAATGGGTATTGCCCAAAGTACAGTAAAAATTATTCTTTTATTAGCTTTACCATCATTACTTGTTAGTATGGTAATAGGACTTTTAATTTCTGTATTTCAAGCAGTAACGCAAATCTCTGATGCAGCTTTGAGTTTTGTGCCTAAAGTTATTTTAGTATCTGTTTTTATATTGATTTCTCTGCCTTGGATTGGTGATAATGTAAGTACATACACTAAAGAATTATGGAATATGATTTTAATGTATGGGAATAATTGATGATAAAAAAGCTTTTTAATCTTAAAAAATCTCAAACAGATCAAAAGTTAATGTTTAAAGCTGAACTTTTAAATTCAATTTCACTGTTTGAAGAGCAAATTAATGATTTAAAAAGAAATATAAATACAGCAAGTGTTGATAGATATGGGGCAATTTCAGATTTTATGGTATTGGAAATTCATAAAGATTCACTTAGAAGAGAAGCTAAGAAACTAGAGTCTCAGAAAAACTTTTTACTTTCAAAATTAACAAAAGTAAACTTAGAAATTGTACAGTTACAAAAAGAGTCTGAACAGTATGATTATTTACTAAAAGAAGAGAAAAAAGAGTTATACAAAAAATTACTTTTTGCAGAAGAAGAACAAGCAAGTGAGTTTATACAAAGTAAATATATTACAGGAAAATAAGGACACAGATTGAATAAATTTTTAATAATAATTTTAATTTTAGGAACACATTTATTTGCAGAAGATACAGCTGGAAGTTTTATAAAAGAAAAAAAAGAGATTATAGAATTAAAAAAAGAGTTAAATCAGTTTTATACAACAAAAGAAGCTGAATATAAAACTAGAAAGCAAGAATTAGACGCTTTATTGGCTAAAATAAAAACTGAAAAGAAAAATATTCAAGACATATACGATAGAAATCAAGTGCTTTTAAAAGATATTAAAGGTGAAGTTGTTACAAAAACTTCAAAAATATATAATGCTATGAAACCAAAAAATGCAGCCGAAATATTTAATAAATTGATAGATGATGGAAAAATTGAAGATGTTTTTGATATAATCTTGAAATTAAAAGAAGCAAAAGTCACTCAAATTATGAAATCAATGACTGTAAAAAATGCTTCGAAGATTACTGAAAAGCTTCAAAACTATTCAGTGATTGATGAAAGTAAGAAAGGGAAATAATGGCTGAAGAAGTTGTAGAAGAAAAACCAAAGAGTAGTGGTGGAAAAGGTTTAATGATAGTGCTTATAGCACTAATTGTTGTTTTGTTATTAGCTGTTATTGGAGGTGGATATTTCTTATATTCACAAGGTGTATTTAGTCCTCAAGAAGAAAAAGCTATGCAAGAGATGGCTAAAAAAGAAGAGAGTAATTCAAAAGAGATGTATAAAGCTGCTATTAATGATTTAGTATTGAATATTACTAATGCAAAAGGTAGAGAAAAACTTATGAAACTATCTTTTACCCTAAAAAGTAATGATCCTGCAATAGAATCAATAGTAGAGTCATATAAAGCAGAAATAGTTGATGTTGTTATCTCTCAAATTAGTGCTAGAAGTTCAGAAGAGCTTTTAACAGTAGGTGGGAAAGCCTTATTAAAAGATGAATTAGTTGATGAAATTAATAAAGTCTTAAATGATGCAACAGCAACAAATTCTGAAATTCAAAAGAATAGTATTAAAGAAGTTTTATTTACAACTTTCGTTATTAAGTAATAAAAATGATAGTAACAGTAAAGAATAGTGGACCTAAAAATTATGTAATGAAAATAATTTCAGTAGTTGCATTAGTTGCTATGTTTACTGCTTATTATTTTCATATGAGTGATGAATTTTCTTCAAATAAAGGTAAAACAAACTCTAAACAAACTATAGAAGATATGAAAAAAGAAGACTCAAAAGAGGTTGAAAGATTAATATATAAAGAAGTCGAAACTGCAGTTGAATTAGTCGGTCAAGAACATATTCAAGATGTTAAAATAGTAAAAAATAAAATACTATTAGTTTGTGATACAGATACAAATTTGGATGCTTTAAAGGTAAGGTATGGCACTTTAGCTTTGATTAAAAATGATTTAAACAATATTAAAATTGTTATAGATATAAAATATATAATTGAGAGTAAATATAATGAGAAGTAAATATTTTTTAATTTTAGCATGTGCATTTTTTTTTAACTCTTGTGCTTCAACTGAACCTGAATTAAAATTTGATAAACCACCTGCTCAAGTACTTAAGCCAAAACCTCAAGTTACATATAATAAAGGTTCTTTATATTCACGAAAAGGACCTTCTTTATTCGCTGATAAAAAAGACTTACAAGTTGGAGACATAATTCAAGTAGTTATTGATGAATCTTTAACTTCAAATACAAGTAATAAAAGAGAACTTACAAATACTAGTGCTGAAGCAATGGGTGGAGGTTTAGTAACTCCGGCTACTGGAAATAATGTTCCTTTGAATTCTACTGTTCAATCTGTTGCAAATAAAATCAATAGTTTTGGTGGAGTACAATTTAATTCAAATAGTAATAGTTCTTTTAAAGGAAAAGTAAAAGCAAATGCTGATGAATCTTTTTCTACGACACTTTCTGTTATAATAGAGGAAACATATCAGAATGGGAACTATTATATAAAAGGTTCCAAAGAGATGTTAATAGATGAACAGAAGCAAGAGATAATAATTTCGGGGGTTATTAGGCCTTATGATATAAGTCCAGACAACTCTATTAAATCATCTCAAGTTGCAAATTTAAAAGTTTTGTATAAAAAAGATGGTGAAGAACAAGATGTTATGCATCAACCATGGGGTACAAAACTCCTAAAAATGCTTTGGCCCTTCTGATTTAATCTAATTTTAAGAATTGTAATGCAATAATTAGGGATATTATCCCAAAGGAAGGTACAAATGTTAGATGCGTTAAATGTAGCCCAATCAGGTTTACGAGCAGCACAAATAGCTGTTGAAAATACAATGAATAACCTTGCTAATGTAAATACTGAGGGATATAAAAAAAGAGTTGTAGAGACAAGTGAGTTAAGCCAAAGTGATAATAGACAGTGGGGAAGGGGTGTATCAGTTGATAATACATCTAGAATTACTAGTCAATATTTGTATGATAATATTATAAAGCAAAATAGTAAAGATAATTATCAATCAGAAATGTCTTTGATGTTGGGAAATATTGAAGCAGTATTTAAAGAGACTGATACAGCTGGGTTATCATCAGACTTAAATAAATATTACCAAACAATTGAGAGTATAAGAGCAAATCCTAATAATGAAGTTTATAAAAATCAATTACAAATTACTGGACAAAAAGTAATTGATGATTTAAATAATCTTTATGATGGAATAGAAGAACAAGAAGCTACTTTCCAAAAATCTTTAACTGAAGATGTTGGTCAAATAAATTCAAAACTTGAACAAATTCAAAGAATTAATCTAAAAATAAAAGAACAAGGTTTTGCTTCTAATGACTTACTTGATAAACGGGACTTATTAGAAAAAGAAATATCTACATATGCTAATATAACTGTTGATAGGGATCCTGATTTTTATGAGTTAAAGATTGGTAATCAAACAGTTATTTCAAATACTACAATGTCAAAATTAGAAGTTGGTGAAGATAAAACTGCACAAATTGATAGATATGTTACACAAGAGGGAACAAAAAGTAATATTTTAAGTCCTACAGATACTTTTGATGAAGAAGATGTAATTACTTTTGAATTAGATAATGAAAATTCAGTTAGTGTTGAATATGGTGAAACAATGGTTTTTGATCTTAATGGTGATGGAATAGATGAGACCGTAAAAGTTGATAAAGATAATTATGTAAGAGCACTAGTTCATAAAATTAACACATCTGATTTAGCAGATAAAGTAAAAGCATTTAATGGCACATATGATGTTGATAAAAATGGAAATAAATCTACTATTGATAGTCAAGATAAGTTTTTATTAGTTGAATCAAAAACTCCAGGAATTGAAGGGAAGTTTGACAGTAGAGTTACTTTTACAGAAGAACCATACTCTATAAATCAAGGTACAGTTACAGTTAGTCCGGTAATTAATAATAGTTCAGTTTCAATTGAAAGTAAATTTGCTCAAGATGGTTTAAGTTTAACTCACACAGTAAATTTAGGAGCAACTACGACTGCCCCTGAAGATTTTGATCTTGATTTATCTAGTAGTCCATCAACATCAGGAGCGGTACCAACTTTTGTTCCACCAAGTGTTACCTATAATGCTACTACTAAAAAACTTTCAGTTCCTGTAGGGATTGATTCATTTACGATAACTCTTAATTCAGCTGAAGGCGAAACATCAACTCCTGAAGAAGCAGCTGCTTTATTTGGAGTTAACCAAAAGTATACTTTATCTTTAACAGAAACAAATGGTTCAGATACTAGTAATATTACTTCTGTACTTAATGTTGTAAATGATGGCAAAGATATAACGCAAAATTTTGAAGTTTCAACAGAAAATACAAATTCAAACCCATTAGTTAGTGCAATTCCTACTGTTAATCCAGCTACAGGTGCTACACAAGCTAGTGGAACAACACAAGTTAGTTCTATAAAAAGTTTAAGTGCAGTTGATGGAAGTAGTATTAAACATACTGTTGAATTAAAAAATACAACAACAACAGCACAAGTAATGAAAGTCTCTTTTAGTGATGATACAGGTAGTTATTTTGACTTGTCACCTAAATTTACACCTGATTCGATAACTTATGATGCACAAACAGGAGAAATAACTATTCCTCCGGGAGTTAAGAGTTTTAGCTTTACTACAGATACAAATGAATTGGCGCCTGTTAATACGAATCAAACATATAATTTTTCGATAACAGATAATGCAGCACCTAGTGGTTCAACACCTGTTACTATGACATCAACTATGGTTATAAATAATAAAGAAGGTGTTGTTTCAAACTCTATTTATAAGAATGAACAAAGAAGTGATTCGGCAAATTCTGCTGTAAATATAACTTCAAAAGGTGATCCAATATCTTTTTCAAGTGGTAAACTAAAAGCTATAGTAGAAAACTTAACTACAGATTCTGGAAAAAATAAATTTCAAGAATACAAAAATGCATTAGATGCTTTTGCTAAAACTTTCGTTGATCTGACTTCTAGTTATATCAAAAATGATGATGGAACATATATAAGCGGTGAAATTGCAACTGATAATAATATTAAAGTTGCAGATGATATAAACTTATTTAGTGGTTCTAGTGTTAGAACAATGACTTTTCATTCACAAGTTGTTGGAACTTTAGAACAAAAAGATTATGATTATTTAGCAGGTCATCAATGGAAAGAGGATATTTCATTTTTAGGTTATGGTCAAGATGGTTCAAATGATAAAGTAGCAAGTGATACTGAAACTATGTCATTTACTGAATATTTGCAAAATCTTAGAACAAATATATCAAGGGACAAAGAGAGTAGTGATTTTACAGTTGAGACTCAAAAGGCAGTTACTGAATCAATGAAAAACTCATATGATTTAATAACAAAAGTTGATAACGATGAAGAGATGATTAATTTGATTAAATTTCAATCAGCATATACGGCAAATGCAAAAATGATAACAACTGTTGATGAAATGTTACAAACTCTTCTTGGAATCAAAAGATAAGGAGTAAATTATGGCTGAAGGTGTATTAGGATTAGGAGCAGGACAAGCCTCTTCTTTAAATCAAGAATTAATAGATAAGTTGAAAGCAGCAGAGAGAAAAGCTACAGTTGAACCTATTGAAACAAGCCAAAAAGATTTGGATGAAGAAGGTGTAAAAGTTGCAAATATTAAATTGCAAGTTCAAGATGTACTTGATGCAATCAAACCATTTGACTTATTTGCAGCAGGTGGTGTAAATGCATTTAATCAAAAATCAGCTACAACTACAGGTGATTCCGTAGTATTTGATGCTGTTGATGCGGGGAATTTAAATACAGGGACAACAAATGTAAGTGTAAGTCAAATTGCCCAAAGAGATGTTTATCAAACTTCAACATTTAGTGATAAGGATGCAATAATTTCAACTACATCAGGTTCTATGATAACAATAAATGGAGTTGAATATTCAACTTTTAATAAAACATATCAAGAAGTAGCTGATAAGATTAATTTAAGTTCAAAATTAAATGCTTCAATAGAAGCAGTAGGAACAAATTCTTATAGAATGGTTATCAAAAGTGAAGATTCAGGTATTGATAATGCTTTAAGTATAACTCAAACTGGTTCTGATTTAGGAATTAATGATTTTACTTCAAGTTCAACAATTGCTTCAGGAACAGTCCCAGCTTCTAATTTATCATTAACTTTAAATGGAACAACTTTTACTACGAATGGAAGTGAAACAAATAGTCAATTTATTTCAAGAATTAATGATAATGCTTCATTTGATGCATCAATTGATGCCAATGGTAAAGTGATAATTAAAAAAAGTGATGGGAGTGCGCTTGAAGTCACAAATGATGATTTAGGTTTAAATTTAACTAATAATAATCATACTTTAACTGCACAAAATATGAAAGCAAAAATTGATGGAGTTGATTATGATGTTTCTTCAAATGTTGTTACCGTTGATGGAGGATTGAAAATCTCTGCTTCTAAACTTGGAGACTCATCTATTTCTATAGAAAAAGACAAAACACAAATTGCAACATTATTTAAAGATTTTATTGATAAATTTAATACTTTATCAAAATCAATTGATGATGAACTTTATTCAGGTGATTCAAAAATACAAGATAGATCAGCATTAAGGGATATACAGTCTCAAATAAAAAACATGATGTTTGGTAATTATGGGACAAACGATGATTTAAATCTATTTAACTATGGATTAGAAGTTGATAAAAGTGGTAATTATTCATTAAATGAAAGTGACTTTAATACAGCAGTTAGTGGTGATTTTGAAAATTTAAAAGATTTATTTGTTGGAAAAGCTGAAAAAGAAGGGTTTGGTACACAATTAAAAACTATAGTTGACGCTATGGATGGTACTGGTGGTGTTATAACTACATATGAAAATAATATGACATCAAGAAAGACAGAACTTGAGGAACAGTTGACAAAAGAGACAGAGAGTTTAAATTCAAAGTATTCTCAGCTTGCAAATCAGTTTTCAGCGTATGGGGTAATTATAAACCAATTTAACTCGCAATTTTCTAGTTTGCAAATGATGATTGATCAAAGTTCTTCTAAGTAATTTAAGTTTGAATATACTATACTCCTATGTATAAAAAAATGGAGATGATTTGTGGGAATAGAGGTTTATAATCAACAAAATGCAGTTAGTAATGATCCTTATGTTTTAATACTAAAGCTTTATGAGGGATTATTGAGATATCTATCTTTTGCAGAAGAAGCAATGGAAAATGGAGATGTTGAAGAAAAATTTATTTATATTAACAAATCTATCGCAATTTTTGATGAACTAAGAAATATATTAGATTTTGATGGGGGAGATATCGCTCATTACTTAGATGGTTTATATCTTTATCAAATAGAGACACTTTTTACATCAGGTATTAATGATAATGTAAATTTAATACACCAAGTTAAAAAAGTAACTCAAGGTCTAATTGAAGCATGGAAAGACGAGACTGGTCTTTAGAAGCACTAAAGAGATTGACTTATGTTGATTCTTTAGATGAGGAGCAAAGGGCTGAGGGCTTAAAGTCTTGGACTGAAACTTATTTAACTACTACAAATATTACTGATTTTGAATTATCACATGAAGAACTTTTAAACTTAAGAGAATTATTATTTAAAAATGCTAATTTTTTATTTACTCATAGAGAAAATATTTTAGAAGAGATGAAAAATATAACTACAATGAAAAAATTCCTAAAAAAATAAATCTTTTGGTTCAATACTTTTTTCAAAAAGATATGCTCTAATATTTTTTGGAACTTTAAGTACTCTACAAACTTCTTTAAACTTTTTATCCATTGTATTTTTAGTTTTTGGGCAGATATAAATATACTCCGTTGAAATAGAAATATTTATTTTGTCAGATATTGTTATTTCACTTTGCTTAATTATTTCATTTCTTTGTGCAGATGATAAAAGTATTCCTCTTTTTTTTAAAGACTTATCTACTATTTTAATATTTAGATTGTCATCTTTTTGCTTTTCAAAGATTTCTAAAGATTCTTTCTCATATATGGGATTAAAATTTACATTTAAAGATTGAATATCATTGTTTAAATATTTGAAACTATTTTTAATACCATTCTTGTACTCTTTTATTAACTCATTTACAAAGTTCTTTCTAAAATAGTTTCTTTTATATTTCTCATCATAATTAGATTCATCAATAAAATACTTATGATTATTCTTTTTTAAAAATATTTCAAGTTCTTCCTTTGATAGTTCAAGAAGAGGTCTATAAATAGTGTAATTATCTTTTTTTGTTTTTTCTTCTAATCCAATTAGTTCAACTAATCCAGCTCCTTTGCTTAGCTGCATCATAAACCACTCTAATTTGTCATTTAGTTGATGTGCTGTGAGTAAAGTATCATAATTATATTCTTTGATTATTTCATCAAAAAAAGTATATCTTATATCTCTTGCTTCTTTTTCGAAGTTAGAAGTGTTTTTTAAAACTACTTCTTTTAAAAAACACTTTTTATTATATTTTTCTGCTAACTCTTTTGCATAAGCAACTTCACCTTTTGATTCTTTTCTTATATTATAGTTTACAATTGCAATATCAAAAGGAATATTTTGTTCTAGTAATAAAAAAAATAGTGCAGAAGAATCAATACCACCTGAAAATGCTAAAAGATTTTTTGTGGTATTGATATTAAATTTAATCATTAAATCTCTTTAATTGCTGTTCCAAGTAGTTTATCACCTGCTAATTCACTTATTTTTACTTGGTATGTTTTACCAACAGTTAGTTCTTTTCCTGTTTCATTGTCATTGATGTAAATCTCTCCATCAATATCTGGTGCCCAAATAGTTTTTCTAGCACTAAGTAAATATTCATGTTCATCACTTTCTCCATCAATATATACATTTACAGTTTGCCCAATCTCTTTTTCTAAAGACTCTAAAGTTTTTCTTTGAATTATTTCACCTAAAATTTCAGCTCTTTTATCAATAGTTTCTTGGTCTACTTTTCCATCAAGTTTGTATGCACTAGTTCCATCTTCATCAGAATATGAAAATACATTTGCTCTATCAAAACCATACTCTTCTACATAAGAACATAACTCTTCAAAGTCTTCTTGTGTTTCACCTGGATGACCTGCAATAAAAGTAGTTCTTACAAATGAATTAGGAGTGCTTCTCATGGCACTCATAAGTTCCTTAAGCTTTTCTACTCCTTTACCTCTTTTCATGATTTTAAGCACCTTAGAGCTTATGTGTTGCAATGGCATATCAAAATAGTTTTCAAATACTTTTGATTCTTCTATTTTTTTGATAAGAGATAAAGTTGTTGTAGATGGATAAAGGTATAAAATTCTTGCAGTTTTGATTCCTTCTATTTTTTCTACTTCATTAACAAGTCTTTCCAATCCATCATTAATATTTAAATCTCTTAAAAAAGATGAACTATCTTGTGACACAAATGAGAAGTCGCAAAAACCTTGTGACACAAGATTTTTTACCTCTTTAATAAGTGACTCTAAAGTTCTAGAGTGAAGTTTTCCTTTAAATGAAGGAATAGCACAGAACGAACAAACTTGATTACATCCTTCAGACAGTTTGATATAAGCATGGTAATTTGAACCAGTGATAACTCTATCATTTGTCTCATTTAATAAAAATACTTCATCTGTAAAACCACTTCTTTTTTCATTTACAAGTGTGTCGATTTTGTCATAATCTCCAACTCCAGTAAAAATATCAATTTCTGGTAACTCTTTTTGCAACTCTTCTTTATATCTTTCACTTAAACATCCAGCCATAACTAAAACTGAATCTTTTTTTCTTAGCCCATGTAAGTCAAGAATTGTGTTTATACTCTCTTCTTTTGCACTATCTATAAAACCACATGTGTTTACGATAATTACATCAGAAGTTTCGGCATCATTTGATATTTTATAATCTTTTAGTTTACCAAGCATGATTTCAGAATCAACTAAATTTTTAGTACAGCCAAGGCTTACTAAGTGTAGTGATTTCTGAGGATTTTGTGTTGAAAATTTCATATATAACCTATTAGTTTTTTTGGAATTTTAGCATAATAGTTTGAATTTATCAAAAATAGCAAAAAATAAAATATTTTATTATAATATTTTATTATAATTATATTTGACAATTTTATATTTAATATGTATAATTACTCATAAGAAAAACTTATTTTATAAGGAATGTAAAATGAATAAATTTGATAAAATAAAACTTTTTTGTAGAAAATTTAGAATTGCTATAGGTATTATTTTGATATTAGTGGGATTTTATACAGGGATTGCTTGGTTTTATTTAGGAATATTACCTTTATTAGCAGGACTTACTAATTTTTGTCCTTTATGCATAATAAGCAAAAAATGTACGATATAAACTCTTAAAAGAGTTTATATCCACATATTATCGATAAGTCTTGTATTGCCAACTTTACAAGCAATAAGTATGATTGTATTTTTTACTTCTATTGTTTGAATCTCTTCAAAATTTCTATTTATAATTGCTACATATTCTACATCTAGATTTGACATTATTTCTTTCATTTTTGTTTTTATAGTTTTAGCATCTCTTTCACCTTTAGTAACGGCAATAATTGTCATATTTAAAGATTTTGAAATAGCTAAGGCTTCTTTTCGCTCTTCAATTGATAAATATATATTTCTTGAACTCATTGCAAGTCCATCTGCTTCTCTTATAATGTCACATTCCACTATGTTTATAGGTAAAAAAAGATTTTTAACCATTTGAGAGATTAAAGAGAGTTGTTGGGCATCTTTTTTCCCAAAGTATGCATTTGAAGGTTGAACTAAATTAAATAGTTTTAAAACTACTTGTAATACACCATCAAAGTGTCCAGGTCTTTTTTCACCTTCTAAAATAAAGCCAGTGATTTTTGGAGCTTTTATTGAAATCTCATCATTGCTTTGATACATAGAATTAACATCTGGCATAAATAAATAATCAACTTTACAAAGTTCACAGATTCTTTTATCTGCTGCATCTTTTTTAGGATATTTATCTAAGTCTTCATTTGGTAAAAATTGTGTTGGATTTAGAAAAATCGAAACTATTACAATGTCATTATTTACTCTTGCATTTTTTATAAGTGAAATGTGCCCTTCATGTAAAGCACCCATAGTTGGAACAAAACCAATTGTTCCTTTTAACTCTTTTCTAATAGTTTGTAATTCTTCTATAGTATTAATTATTTTCAATAAATCTCCTTTAAATTAGTTCCTAATCTAAAGGAACCTTTGTCTTTAATGACTTTTTTTATTTTGTATCAAAATTTGGATTGAGTTTTAGCAAAACTAAATCAGCCAACATATTCCCAAGAAGTGTTAAAAATGCTCCAATAATTAGTATTCCCATAATTACTGGATAATCATGGGCTAAAGCACTATGAAAAAATAGTAAGCCCATTCCATCTATTGAAAATATTGTTTCAAGTATAACAGACCCACCAATAATTCCTGGAAGTGATAAACCAAGTATTGTAATAACAGGTGGATATAAATTTGGTAGAATATAGTATCTCAAAATTTGTTTTTTACTTAGTCCTCTAGCTTTGGCAAAAAAGATATAATCACTTTTTAGTATTTCAATTGTAAGTGATCTTATATATAAAGTCAAACTTCCAATTCCACCAAAAACAATTATAAATATTGGTAAAACCAAATGCTTTGCAAAATCTAAATAATAAGTAAAACTTCCATCATCTTTTACACTATGTAATCCAGATATAGGCAAAACCTCAAAGTTAACTGCAAAAACTAAAACTCCAAGTAATGCCAAATAAAAAGAGGGCATAGAGAAACTTAAAAGTGAAAGTTGACCAGTAAATTTATCAAAAAAAGTTGATTTATTTAGAGCTGATTTTATTCCTAAATAAAGTGATATTATAAAAATTAAAATCATAGAGATAATATTTAGAGCAAGGGTTATGGGAATTCTATTTAAAATTTCATTTTTAACCATTTCTCCTGAACTAAAAGAGATACCAAAATCAAGATGAAGTATTGCAAAAATCCAAGAAAAATATTGCACATAAAGTGGTTTATCTAAGCCATAAATAGTTTTTAAATGTTTGATTGACTCTTCTGTAATATTTGGATTTAGATCTCCACTTGCAAAAAATGAGTTAGGTGCTAGATGTATGGCTAAAAAAGATATTAGGCTAATAATAAAAAGCATAATGATAAGATATAATAGTTTTCTAAAAAACAATTGCATAACTTTTCTATATATCCTTTTTAATTTAAGCTTGTTTGATGAAATCATAGCCAAATTATTGTTAGATTTTGGTATTTAGAAATAAGCTACTCTCTTAAATTTTAAAATAAGTTTTTAAAATATAACAGTGATTTTTGTACCTTCATTTAATGTAGATTCTATTTTAAATTTTGCATTGTGAAGATCAATACTATTTTTTACAATAGATAGTCCAAGTCCGAAACCTTTTATTTTTTTATTTCTAGATTCATCAACTCTATAAAATCTATTAACTACATTAGAAAGTTCTTCTTTAGGTATCCCAATTCCTTCATCAATTATATTAAAATAAATGTGTTCATTTAATGCTTCCAATGAAATAAAAATATTTTTATTTTCATTTGTATATTTTATTGCATTATCAATTAGATTTGAAAAAATAGTTTTTATTAATTGTAAATTACCTATGATTGTTAAATCTTCCAGTTTTTTAATATTAATAGTAATATTCTTTTCATCAATATTTTTTTTGTACATCAATAATGTATTCAATAATATGTTTTTTAAATAACACTCTTCAAATGTTTTTTCAATATTCTCTTTTGAATATTTTGTTAATAATAATAAATTTTCAACGATTTTTTCGATTTGTTTAGCTTCATAATTAAGAGTGCTCAATGTTCTAATATAATACTCGGGTTCTCTTTGTTTTCGCAAGGTTAAATCAATTTCTCCTCTTATTACAGTTAAGGGTGTTTTTAACTCATGGGAAACATCACTATTAAATCTATCTAAATTTTCAACCCCATTTTGTAATCTAATTATCATGTGATTAAAAGTACTTATAAGTTTTTTGATTTCATCATCTTTAGAGGGGATAGAAATTGTAGTTGAGAAATTATTGATTGAAAGCTCTTCTGATACTTTAGTAAGTTCTTTTATAGGTATTAATATTTTATCTATCATTTTACTTGCTAAAAAAATTAATGCAAATAATAATAATGGTTCGATTACCAGCATTGTATCTGTAACATCTTCAACTTTATCATCAATATCTTCTTTTGAAATAACAATTTTTGTATCATCAGAAAGATTTATAAAATAAAAAGCCTGTAGATTTTCTCCATTATCAACAATTAAAAATGATTTTTTTGTATTAAGATATTGTTTTAAACTTTTTGTATTAAAATAATTTGTTTTTTTTATAACTTGCATATTTTTAATAATTGCAATACTTGAATCTAGGTTTTTATTTTTTTGGATGATTTTGTCAAAATTTGTAATATTTATATTGTCTTTAAAATAAATTGCTTCTTCATATAATTTTGCTTCAATACTAGAATAAACACTTTTTTCAAAAAAATAGTTAAAAGCAATACTAAATATTATAAGTAATAAAAATGTAATGCTTCCAAACCAAAATAATATTCTTGTCTTTAAACTTTTAAACATCAAGTTTATACCCTAATCCTCTAAAATTTTTGATAATATCTTTACCAATTTTCTTTTTTAAATTATACATAGTTACTTGAATAACATTACTATTGATAAATTCATTTTCATTCCAGAGTTGTTCTTCTATCATACTATTTGAAATCATTGAGTTTTTATTTTTTATTAAAAAAAGAAATAAATCATACTCTTTTGATGTTAATTGTAGTGGAATAGTATCTTTCGCCACTATTTTTTTATCTATGTCAATAGTAATATTTGATATTTCTATTATATTAATTCCTTTAGATACTCCTCTTCTATATAAGGCTTCTATTCTAGCAAGTAATTCTTCATAATCGAAAGGTTTTGCAAGATAATCATCTGCACCACTTTTTAATCCTTTTACTTTATCGATAATTTCAGATTTTGCAGTTAACATTAGTACCGGTGTTGTTATTGATTTTTTTCTAATATTTTCTAGTATTGTTAAGCCGTTTTTATTAGGTAGCATCCAATCTAAGATTATAATGTCATAATTATTTTCTGTTGCTAGATATTCACCATCTTCTCCATCTATAGCACTTTGAATAACATGACCTTCTTCGTTTAATCCTCTTTCTAACAATGACAATATATTTTCATCATCTTCTATAATTAAAATTTTCATAATTTATTTTTACCTTATTACTTACATAACCATTATAACAATAGTTTTATTATTTTGAAATTCTAGGTTTAATAAATGAAATGAAAATTAATTTTTATTTCATTTTCAAATAGAATAATTCTAATAATTAAAATTTGAGGAGTTATATATGATAGAAAAAAACTTTACATTAAATAGAATAGCAGGGTTAACACTATTTTTTTGGATTGTTAAAATATTATCTACAACTGTTGGTGAAACAGCAGCTGATTTTGTTGCAGTAGATATGAATTTGGGCTTAGCAGGAACAACAATACTTATGGGAGTAATTACTTTAGGAGCTATACTTTGGAATTTTAGTTTAAAAAAATATTTTGCACCAGCTTATTGGTTTTTAATTGTAATGATGAGTATAGAAGGAACTTTGATAACTGATATTCTTGTTGATAATTTTAATGTTAGTTTAATAACTTTAGACATTGTATTTACAATAGCAATGATTTTAGGATTTTTATTATGGTACAAAAAAGAAGGTACTTTATCAATTCATAAAATTACAAATAATAAAAGAGAAGTTTTTTATTGGTTAATTGTTTTAATTACATTTGCACTAGGGACAGGGGTTGGAGATACAGTTTCTGAGCATTTGAACTTTGGATATTTAAATTCATTAATGTTATTTGGTGGTATCTTTTTAATTGCAGGTGGATTATTTTATGCAAAAATATTAAATGGTGTTATGGCATTTTGGATAGCATTTATAGTAACTCGTCCAATAGGTGCATCTTTAGGTGATTTATTTATTCAAACTCCAGCAGACGGTGGTATGGGAATTTCTGCAGGAAATATAAATATTGCATTTTTTTCTATTATTTTAATTGTTGTAGCATATTTAACAATTAGTAAAATTGATGTAACAAAAGCAGAGAGTAAATAATGGGAATTTGTATTTAGTTAGTAGAGTACTAATCATTGTTATATTCTATTAAAATGATTAGGTATAATATCATTTAAAAATAATTCACATAGGCTAAAAATGATTGGTATAGATGTAGTAAGTATAAAAAGAATTGAAAAGATGTATGAAAAGTTTGGAAATAAAGCTTATCAAAAATATTTAAATGACGATGAAATAAAACTTATAAAAAAAGTAGAAACAGCAGCCGGATTTTGGGCTGCAAAAGAGGCTGCAAGTAAAGCTCTTGCTTGTGGGATAGGAGAGGAGTGCGGTTTCCATGATATTATTATTTCAAAAACAGCTAAAAATGCTCCTCTTATAACTTTTTCACAAAAAGTTATAGATAACTTTTCAATAAAAAATGCTCATCTCTCTATTACTCATGATACTGGTTTTGCAATAGCTGTTGTTGCTTTAGAGAAAAACTAGTTATGATTAATAAAAGGGGACTTATAAAAATCTTATTAAATAGTATATTTGTATTCTCTTTTTATGGGTGTGCTGTTATAAGTGGATATGAAGACTCTCTGAATAGTTTTGATTCTAACTTAGAATCAAAAAATTGTGACTATACACAAATAGAAGAAAAAATAAAAGATGATGATGATCCAATACTTTGGGGTATACAAGGTGGATCATTGGCTAGAAATTGTTTTGCTTATAAAAAAAGTAACGGGTTTTTTGATGAAGCAGAAGAGAAGTATAAACAAACAGTAGATAAAGACTCAATTTTAAATAATACTTTAGAGAGTTCAAAAAGTATTTTAATAAATAACAATGCAAATGAGTATGAGGGAAACACTTATGAGAAAGTGATGGTAAATACTTATAAAGCTTTAAATTACACAAGTTTACATGATAATGTAAATGCAAGAATAGAGTTTAATAGAGCTTTGGATAGACAAAGAAGAGCAAAAGATTATTTTAAAAGTGAGATACAAAAAAAAGAAGCGAATTTTGAAAAAGAGAATAAAGAAGCCGAAAATACTGTCTATAAACAATATGCTGGTTTGTTAAATGATTTTAAAGCATATCCCGATTTTATAAATCCTTTTACAACTTATATGGCTGGAGTTTACTTTCTATTAGAGGGTGATTCTGTAAAAGCAAGAGATTTATTAAAAGAGTCTATGGAAATGCAACCAGAAAATGGACAAATCAAAAGCGATTATGAATTGAGTAATAAATATCTTGCTTCTTCTTTGAAAAATTCAAAAGAAAAATATGCTTGGATTATTTATGAAAATGGTCAAGGAATGATAAAAGATGAGATAAGAATTGATATTCCACTATTTATTTTTACAAGAAATGTCATATATACAGGTATTGCTTTACCCAAAATTGTTGAAAGAAGTAGTTCATATGCTTATTTAGATATTAATGGAAAAGATACAACAGAAGTTTGTAATATGGATAATGTAATAAAAACAGAATTTAAAAAAAGATTCCCAGCTATTTTAAGTGAAGCAATAGCAAATACAATTGCAAAAACAATTACACAAAAACAACTCAATGATTCAAGCCCTTTAGCTGGGTTTTTAGGGTTTTTATATCAAAACTTGACAAACAAAGCTGATGTGAGGTCTTGGAGTGCTTTACCTAAAAACTTTCAAAGTTTAAGGGTAAAACTTGATGGAAAACCAATTGAAATTAAAAATAATGAAGGTAAAATTATAAAAGAAGTTTTTATTCCTAATGATAAAAATGCATTAATTTATGTAAAATCACAATCAATAGGAAATAATATAATTCACAAGATTTTATTTTAAAGGAGATTTATGAAAAAGATATATTTAATTATTACAATAATAAGTGTCATACTTCTTAGCGGGTGTGCCCAAAAGGAAGTAAAAGTTGAGCCTAAAATAAGTGATGATTCACATATAGTTATAGATAAGGCATTGGATGCTTGGTTAAAACTTGAAAAGCTAAACTATTTTCAAAAAAGTGATGGGTTTTGGGTTGTCCAAGCTAGATTTAAAAACACAACTTTTATGAATAGAAATGTAGCTTACAAAATAGATTGGATAGATAAAAATGGTTTTATTGTAAAAACAATTTTATCTAAATGGAAAATGGCAACAGTGGAAGAGAATAGGGATTTTACTATTAATGGAGTATCTCCTTCAAATCAAATCAAAGATTTTGTAATAAGAGTACAAGATACAAGTAGAGATGATGAACAAAGAAAAGATAGTAGTCATTATGAATATCAAAACTAAGGAATAAAATGAAAAATAAAAAACTAATAATTTCAACACTATTTATGGGAACAATATTTTTTGCAGGTTGTACACATAAACCTGAGTATTTGCCAGAAAATTCTCCAAAATCTTCAGTTGTAACAATGGGAATTGATAGACAAGATTTTGAAAAAGCAGCTAGTGATATGGCTAAATCATTGTTATCAAGTGGTGCTTTAGATAAAAGTGGTGGTGGAAAAAATGTTGTTATGATGAGTGATATAATTAATGATACTACTCAACGATTTGATGTGAAATTCTTAACTAAAAAAATGAGAATATTGATATTAAACTCAGGAAAAGCAATAATCACATCAGCTGTTGGAACACAAAGGGATGATTTAGCACAAGATAGTAGAAAACTAAGAGATAATGATGAATTCAAAAAAAGTACGACGATTCAAAAAAATACACTTTATGCTCCGAGTTTATCACTTTCAGGAAGCATCTTACAAAGAACAGCAAAAGCAAATAAAGATGACCAAATAGTTGAATACTATTTTCAACTTTCACTAACAGATATAAAAACTGGACTTGTAACTTGGGAAGATGAGGTAGTTATAGGAAAAATTGGCTCAAATGATACTGTGACTTGGTAAAAATAGTTTAATTATAGGGCTTCTCCCTATAATTAATTTTTAGCCAAATATCTCTCAAGTATTATTTTAGCAGCAAGGGAGTCAACTCTCCCATCTCTTTTATATTTTATATCACCTTTCATTAGCTCTTCTGCTTCTATTGAGCTCATGTTTTCTTCTTGAAAAGCAATCTCACCTTCAAATTTTAGAAGATTTACGAAGTGTTTTACTCTTTTTTGCATATCCTCACTGGAACTAGGAAATCCTACGATTAATTTATCTATTTCCCACTCTTTTAAAAAGCTATCAACATCATTTGAAGCTTGGTTTCTATTCTTTCTTAAGATGGCTGTTTGTGGGGTAACTAAACTCTTTGTTAGGCTTAGCGCTAGGCCAATTCTTTTTAATCCAATATCAATAGCTGCTAATTTCAATCTTTGTCCTTATATTTGCTTTGAAACCATAAAGTAATCATTTTAGTATAATTTTGGTAATATATGTCTTTTTAAAATAAGAACAATGATATAAAAATAGGGAAAATGATGAAATTAGCTGTATTTGATTTTGATTCAACTTTGATGGATGGGGAAACTATTGATTTTCTAGCAAAACCTTTAGGTCTGGAAGAGAAAGTTGCAAAAATCACAGAAGAAGCTATGTCTGGTAGATTGGATTTTTTTGAATCTCTTATCGAAAGAGTAGCTTTATTAAAAGGATTGGAAAATTCTTTGGCAGTGGATATTTGTAAAAACCTACCACTTATGCCCGGAGCAATGGAAACAGTTGCAAAACTAAAAGAGAAGGGATACAAAGTTGTATGTTTTTCAGGTGGCTTTAGAATAGGAACAACTCCTGCTAAAGAGAAGCTTGGACTTGATGCAGATTTTTCAAATATCTTACATCATAAAAATGGAATTCTAACTGGACTTGTTGGTGGAGATATGATGTTTGGCTTTTCTAAAGGTGATATGATTCAAAGAGTTCAATCTATGCTAGGAGTTTCTAAAGAGAATACACTAGTAGCAGGTGATGGAGCAAATGATGTTTCTATGTTTGCATATGCAGATAAGAGAGTTGCTTTTTGTGCAAAAGATATTTTGAAAAAAGAGGCAAATATCATTGTTGATACAAAAGATTTAACACAAATCTTAGAGCATATTTAAATAATAGCGTCTTTGGACGCTCTTTAGGATTTATTTCTTTAGATGAAATTTATTTTCATTTTTAAAAGAAATAATAAAATGAAGGTCCCTTTTAATAGGGACTATTAAAAGGAGTTAAAATGAGTTTAAAAGAAGATATAAATTTTTCGTTATGGTGTGATTTTATTGAAAGAGATTTTTTAGAAAATCAGTTTCAAGACTTGGTAAAAGATGAAGTTATTCAAGGTGCTACATCAAATCCTGCTATTTTTGCATCATCAATTTCAAACTCTGTTGCATACAAACAACAACTAGGAATTTTGCAAGTAAATACAGCTAAGACTATTTATGAAGAAGTAGCTATGACTGATATTAAAAGAGCAGCTGAAATATTAGAGCCTATGAATAGAATTGATAGTGATGATGGATTTATTTCACTAGAAGTTGACCCAACACTTAGTGATGATGCTGAGGGTACAATTGAAGAGGGAATTAGACTGTATAAAACAATTGCATATGATAATGTAATGATAAAAGTTCCTGCCACAAAAGCTGGATACAAAGCTATGGAAGAGTTGTCTTCACAAGGTATAAATGTAAATGCAACACTAATCTTTTCACCAGAGCAAGCTATTAGCTGTGCAAATGCTTTAAATAGAGGTATGGAAAAATCAATAACAGAATCAAAAGCTGTTATTTCTATTTTTGTATCTAGATTTGATAGATTGTGTGATAATGAATTTGGAGCAAAAGGCATCGAAAAAGCGAAATTAGGTATTATAAATGCTGTAAAATGTTACCATGAAATAAACAAATTTCATAATGATAATATTAGAACGCTTTTTGCTAGTACTGGGGTAAAAGGTGATGAATTACCATCAACTTATTATGTGGATAATTTACTTTATCCAAATAGTGTAAATACTGCTCCTTTGGCTACTATTGAAGATTATGTACAAAGTGGTAGCACAGAACCTAGCAAAATAATCACTGAAGATGAGTGTGATGAGTTTTTCAAAATGCTTACAAAACATGGTATTGATACAAATGAGATTTATGAGACATTATTAAGTGATGGATTAGAAGCATTTAAAGTATCATTTGAAGAACTTTTATCAAAATTAAAAGTATAATAATTAAAATATAGAAAAGGCAAAGAGTATGAATAACTGGAACCCAAGTACTTGGAGAGACTTTCCAATAAAGCAACAACCAACTTATAATGATTTAGAAAAACTTGCTAAAGTTGAAAAAGAGTTAGGTTCATATCCTCCACTAATTTTTGCAGGGGAAGCTAGAAACTTAAAAAGCAAATTAGCTGATGTTGTAGCAGGAAAAGCTTTTTTACTTCAAGGTGGAGATTGTGCTGAATCATTTGATGCCTTCAATGCAAATAACATCAAAGATTTATTTAAAGTGATGATGCAAATGGCTATTGTTTTGACTTTTTCAGGTGGTTGTCCAGTTGTAAAAGTAGGAAGAATAGCAGGACAATTTGCAAAGCCAAGAAGTGATGACTTTGAAAATATTGACGGACTTGCTCTTCCTTCATATAGAGGTGATATTGTAAACTCTGTTAAATTTGATGAAAAATCAAGATTGCCAAAACCTAAAAAACTTTTAAAAGCATATAACCAAAGTGCAGCTACACTAAATCTTTTAAGAGCATTTTCAAGAGGTGGAATGGCAGATTTACATCAAGTACATGAGTGGAATTTAGGTTTTATTAAAGATCACACTTTAGGTGTAAAATATGATGATTTAGCAAATAAGATTTCTGAAACTTTAGCTTTCATGAATGCTTGTGGAATTACATCAGAAAATACACAACAATTAAATCAAACTACGCTTTATACTTCACATGAAGCACTTTTATTAAATTATGAAGAAGCACTTACAAGAAGAGATTCATTAACTGGTGATTGGTATGATTGTTCTGCTCATATGTTATGGATAGGAGATAGAACAAGAGAATTAGATGGGGCACATTTAGAGTACTTTAGAGGTATCAAAAATCCAATAGGATGTAAAGTAGGACCTTCAATGAAAGAGGATGAATTAATAAAATTAATTGATGCTTTAAATCCTGAAAATGAAGCTGGAAGATTAAATCTTATTGTTAGAATGGGTGCCCAAAAGATAGGTGATATCTATCCAAACTTACTAAAAAGAGTAAAAGCTGAGGGTAAAAATGTATTATGGTCAAGTGATCCTATGCATGGCAATACAATAAAAACTGATAATGGATACAAAACAAGAGATTTTGAATCTATTTTAAATGAAGTTAAACAATTCTTTCAAATCCATAGTGCCGAAGGTACAGTTGCAGGTGGAATTCACCTTGAAATGACAGGACAAAATGTAACTGAATGTACAGGAAGTACAAGTTCTGCTATTACTCAAGAGGGACTTGCAAGTAGATATCATACACAATGTGATCCAAGATTAAATGCTGACCAAGCCTTAGAGTTATCATTTATGATTGCTGAGACTTTAAAGGAAGCTAGAAGATAAAACTTCAAAAGGGAAGAATATGTACAAAGAGATTATAAAAAGAACTTTAGACCTGCTTTTTGAGAAAAAGTATATTTTAATGAGAGCTTTGTTTATACCTTTCCTTATATTATGTGTTATTGAGTATTTTAGTACGCATATAATGATAAGTAAAAGTATTTTTTATGTTTTAACTGCACTATCTTTTTTAGTGACAATTGTTATGTCTATAAATGTGCATAGAATATTATTGCTCAAAGAAGAAGAGACACCTAAATGGGGTGTTTATAAATTTGGTCAAAGGGAAATAAGTTTTATCTTAAAAGGTATTGGCTTAGGTTTACTTATGGCTTTGGTGTTTTTCTTAATATATTTTATTTCTCTATTTATTGGTAAGTTCATTCAAGGTTTCTTTGGCTCTAATGCCGCATATTTTTACAATATATTAGTTGTTGTAGTTCTTGTAGGTTTTATAGGAATGATTACTTCAAGGATATCTTTAATTTTCCCTTCTATTGCTATTGATAAACCCTTGGATTTTGGCGATGCTCTTGCTTTATCAAAAAACTACAAATTATTAGTGTTTATGATGGTGATTTTTTTTCCTATTGTTTTTGCCTTAGTTGTTAATTTTGTTTATGGATTAGCAATTAAGTTTCTTATGGCTTTAATTTCTCCTGATTTAAGTATTTTATACTCATTATTAAATATTTTTATCACAGTATTCTCTATTGGTTTTTTATCTGTAACTTATGAATATATAATTTCCAAACAACCTATTATTGAAACCCAAGAAAAGTTAAATGAGATAGAATTTATTGACAATGAAAATAGTTTTAAAATGATTATTGATGATAGATATGATACCACTTATGAACAACTAAAAGAGGACTTATTAAAGCAATATAAACCCTTAGGTTTTGATGAAATTGTAGTTGATAAAGATACCTCTTTTATGCTAAAAAATGTAGATAATCAAGAATCATATATCTTAGTAACTCATATGAATAATGAGTTTATTGTGGAAACCTTTAATGTAAAAGATAAACCAATTTTGAGTATAGATTAGTTTAAAATCTACCTAACTGAAAGTAAACAAGTACTTTTAAAATTTTCATTCCTTTAAGTTTTAATCCATTAGAATTAAAAGAAAGGGGTACATTATGGAACTATGGGGTATAACATTAGATTTTAAAGATATGAAAACTTGTGGATTATTACCTGACTTATGCTTACACTGGGATATTAAATATGATGAACTCGGTGATAATGAGGAACTCTTAGAATATTGGCAAAAACACATAGATAATATTTTTAAACAAACAAAAAATGTTGTTTATGTAAATAATGATAAGGGTAGGTCTTTAATATATTCAGCAGATTATGTGGCTATTGATATAATTTCAAAAGAGTTTAAAGATTTGAAACTAGAAAAAGTAATGTATGATGATATTATCTCTTGTGAGACTTGTATAGGGCATGATTATTTAGCTTCTTCTTAAACCTTTGTATAAAAAGACTTAAAGAAAAGTCTTTTTATACATCTCTTCATCAAAAGCAACAACAAGTTTATCATCAAACTCTATTACAGGTCTTTTGAAAAGCATTGGTTCTTTACATAACCATTCATATTTACCATTTTCATCTAAATTTAGCTCTTTTAATTGAAGAGTTTTATATTTTGTGCCTTTTGAATTAAAAAGTATATTTATATCTGATTTTTGGGTCCAAGATTTTACCTTTTGGGCACTTGGAGTATCTTTTTTAAAATCGAAAAAATCTACTTCTATGTTGTTCTCTTTGAAAAATCTTAGTGCTTTTTGTACACTTCCGCAGGTTTTTATTCCATAAACAGTTATCATCAAAAAAGCCTTATTCAATTATCTTTGGAACTATAAAGTATCCATTTTCGCTTTTTGGCGCATGTGAAAGTATATGTTTTGACATATCTAAATCTTGGTTAGCAATATCTTCTCTAAGTGGTGTTCCACCTTCAACTGTTGAAAATGTAGCATCGATATGGCTTACATCAATTTCATTTAAATTTTCAACGAAATTAATAATATCACCTAGTTCATTTTTTAGTGATTCTCTTTTACTTTCATCAATTTCTAAACTAGAAAGTTTTGCTAATTTATCAATTGTATTATCATCAATAGTCATTTCTTTTCCTTTAAAAGGTACCCTTTTAAAGGGACCTGAAATATTTGTCTACTTTTTAACAAGATTTATAAAAATCCTTAAAAGTAGTTTTGTGCTTGCATTCTCTTTGAGAAAATTCTAAGGAGAGCAACGAGTTGCTCTTTTAATTTTTTGGATTATATCTAAAAAGAGTTTTGTCTGGGGTTAAGACACTTAAATCTCAACGCCTCTTTTTTTATAAAATTCTTTTTTAAACTCTAGCCAATTATCAGCTAAAATAGCTTCTCTAGCTTCTCTCATAAGAGTCAAGTAGTAGTGGATATTATGCATTGTTGCAAGTCTATAGTATGTTATTTCACCTGCTCTAAAAAGATGGTTTAAGTATGCTTTTGAAAAGTTTTTACATGTGTAACATTCACAAGCTGGATCTATTGGTTCAGGATCTTCTTTAAATCTCGCATTTTTAATTGCTATTTTTCCATAAGTTGTAAAAATTGAGCCATTTCTTGCATTTCTTGTTGGCATTACACAGTCAAACATATCAACACCACGCTCAATATTTTCTATTAAGTCTTCAGGTGTTCCAACACCCATTAGGTATCTAGGTTTATCTTGAGGCATAAAATCAGTTGTCCACTCAACTGTTTCATACATATCAGCATTTGGTTCCCCAACACTTAATCCTCCAATTGCAAATCCATCAAAGTCAGTCAAAGAACAAAGTTGTTCGGCACTTAGTTTTCTAAACTCTTTATCTGTTCCACCTTGAATAATTGCAAAGATATTTTGATTTACACCTATACCTTTTTCTTGTTGGCTTTTATGATAAGTAATTGCTTTTTTTGCCCAATGTGTAGTTCTTTCAATCGATTTTTTGATTCTCTCTTTTGTATTTGGAAGGGCTACTAAATCATCTAATATCATCATGATATCGCTTCCAAGTTCATATTGAGTATCAAGTACACTTTCAGGTGTAAAGTAGTGTTTGCTACCATCAAGGTGTGATTTAAACATAATTCCATCTTCATCAGGTTTTGAATTATCACTCAATGAAAATGCCTGAAAGCCACCTGAGTCTGTTAAAAAAGAGTTTGGGAATTTTGAAAAGCCATGAAGACCTCCAAATTTTTTGATTATCTTACTTCCAGGTCGTAAATACAAGTGATAGGTATTTCCTAGAATAATTTTTGCACCAAGACTTAGCATGTCATTTGCATCTAAAGCTTTTACAGTAGCTTGCGTACCAACTGGCATAAATACTGGTGTTTGTATTGTACTGTGAGCTGTTTGAATTGTACAAGCTCTTGTTTTGTGAAAAGATTTTCCATCTATGTTAAATTGCATTAATAAATTTCCTTTAAAAATTGGGATTATATCATTTAAATTTATATTAATAAATTAAAAGCAATTTTATAAAACACACTATCAGTAAGAAAAAGATATAATATCTTAATGAAAAAGATATTAATTATATTAGATGGTATTGTTGCTAAAAAACTTCTTCAAAGAGTCATCGAGACAAATACCGGTGATAATTCATACGATGTTGTTTATATGAATGAAGCTATCATTCCTGAAAAAAGACCCTCAAATTTCACATTTTTTAAGTTTGACCCAACTTCTAAATCAAAACTTGCAATGGTATTAGATAAAGATATTCATGCCCAAGCTCTTATTGCACTTAACTCAAAAGATGAGATGTTAAATGTAATAAAAAACATAAAAGAAGAAAAACCAAAAATGCAAATGAGTATTTTGGATTATTGGGGAATTGATCTTTCTGATCAGCACATAAATATTTATAAGGGAATAGATGTTCTTGCAAATGGTATGGTTGAAAGACTTCCAAATATTCCAGTTGTTGCACAAAATATAGGCTTAAAGCAAGGTGAGATAATGGAAATTAGAATTCCATTTGGTAGTTCATATGCATATAGATATATAGGTTCAATCGAACAGCGAGAGTGGAAAATTTTTGGTTTGTATAGAAAACAACAAATGATAAAAATCAAACCATCTCTTATATTAAAGCCAAATGATGTAATTTTGATAATAGGAAAACCTGAAGTTTTAATGCAAGTATATAATGCTATTGGAAAAACTCAAGGCCAATTTCCTATGCCATTTGGGCATAATTTGTATTTGTATTTAGATTTATATTTACAATCTGTAGAAACAGTTAAAAAATGTGTTGTTGATGTAAAATATTTAAATCAAGTAATAAAAAACCAAAAACTTGTATTAAGAATAACAAGACCTACAACTGTTGATTTGATGAATTTTATTAAAAATGAATTGGGTGAAGTCAATAATCTTACTATTGAAATAGATTATGGAAACTTAGGTTTTGATGCTTTATTGAAAAAGGATTTAAGAACATTTGATATTGGTCTTATGATGATTTCATATGAGCTATTTAAAAATAAAGAGGGAATCTCTAAACTAGTTGATCTTCGAATTCCTATTTTAAAGACTGGTTTAGGTGATATAACAACGATAAAAAATAGTATAATTTTGTTAAATGATACAAAATCATATGAACAAATCTCTCCGATAATATTTGATGTTTCAAGTCAGTTAAAACTAAAAACAAAAATATTTGATATGGACCCAACTGGGCAATCTGATAAATCATATATTTTAGATCACTTTGAGAATTTGGCAAAAATATTTGGACAAAAAGTTGAGATTATTTCTAAAGAGAAAAATCCAATAAGAGAGTTGAAAAATCAAAAAAATATACTTCAGATTTTACCCCTTAAAAAAGATATGTTTTTAAGAAGAAAACTTAATAAACTTTTTTATACAAATTCTGATTTATTGTCTTTTGATATAAAAGAAAACAATCAACTATTAATCCCAGTAATAGAAAACTAAAAAAAGGTAAGAGATGGTATTTGAAAAATATCCTTTTGAGAAATTAAATGAATTATTAGATGGAATTGAGCCAAATAGCTCATACGAAGCAAGTGCATTAACTATTGGTGAACCTCAGTTTGAAACACCGCAATTTATTCAAGATAGTTTGGCTAATCACACTAAATTTTTAAGAAATTATCCAAAAACTGCAGGTGAAAATTTTTTAACACAAGCAATGATTGAGTTTGTAAATAAAAGATTTGATGTAAAATTAGAAGAAAATCAAATTATTCCTTGTTTTGGTACAAGGGAAGTTTTATTTAACTTTCCACAGTTTTTTTTGTTTGATAAAGCTAATCCAACAATTGCCTTTACAAACCCTTTTTATCAGATATATGAAGGTGCTGCAATTGCAAGTAGGGCAGAAGTTGTTCATATTAATTTAACTAAAGAGAATGATTATAAAGCAATTCTAGATGATGAAACACTTAAAAAATGTGATTTGGTTGTACTAAATTATCCAAATAATCCAACAGCTGCAAATATGAGCAAAGAAGAATTGGCTTTATGGGTTAAAAAAGCACTAGAGTTTGATTTTGTTTTGATAAATGATGAGTGTTATTCTGAAATATATTTTGATGAAAAAAACAAACCTTGTTCACTTTTGGAAGCTAGTATTTATGCAGGAAATAGTGAGTTTAAAAATGTACTTGTTCTTAATTCTATTTCAAAAAGAAGCTCAGCTCCGGGGCTAAGAAGTGGATTTATTGCTGGTGATGCAGATATTTTAAAAGATTATATGAAATATAGGACATATATAGGCTGTGCAGCACCTATTCCTTTACAATATGCAGCAGCAACTGCTTGGAGTGATCAAGAACATGTGCAAGTTTTTAGAGATACTTATAAAAAGAATTTTGAGTTAGCCAAAGAGATTTTGGGACTTGATATGCCACAAGCGACTTTTTATATTTGGCTAAAAGTTGGTGATGAATTAGAATTTACTAAAAGATTATACAAAGAAAAAAATATAAAAGTATTACCGGGAAGTTTTTTAGGAAGAGAAGGCATAGGACAAGGTTATGTAAGAATTGCCTTAGTTGAAAATGCTCAAAAAACAAAAGAGGTATTAAACAGATTGAAGGATTTTATGAATGACTAATGAAGAGTTGCACGAAGCTAGAACAAACCCAGAGTTTTTGAATTATTTAGAAAAAACAAAAGATGATGCAATTGAGAGTAAAAATATCTCTGCGCTTTATGAAGTTTTAGATTCTTTATTGATTTTGGATTTAGATGAAGAAAAGATAAATACTGTTTATGAAAATATCTTAAAAATCTCTTTTGAAAATGTTGAAGATATAGTAAATAGTGGTAAAAAAATAACTTTAGAAAGTGATGGACTTTATTACACTAGAGCATTCTATGAGCATGCCATTGAAAAATGGAGTTACAATGATTTGAAGGGTGCAAAAGAGTTATTTTTTGTTTTGACAAATATTATAGAAGATGAACTTTTATGTAATGCTTTAAATGTCCATTTGATTGCTTGTTCAAAAGATTTTGACTTGGATAAATTTTATGAAGAAAATGTAAATAATTCAACAACTGCTGTAGATGAAAAATATGGTTATTTTATTGTTTCATTTAATTTTAAGACAAAAGAGTTTTTAGAAGAAAATAGTGCTGTTTTAGAAACAGAATATGAAAATTTAAAATATTTGTTGGACTAAGATGAGAATACATTTTATAGGAATTGGTGGAATAGGTCTTTCTGCCTTAGCAAGATTTTTAAAACATAGTGGTCATGAAGTTAGTGGTTCAGATATGAAAGAAACACCAATAACAGACGAATTAAAAGCTGAGGGAATAAAAGTTTATTCTCCCCAAAGTGCTTCAAATATAAAAGATCCAGAAATAGTAATATATTCAGCAGCAGTAACTGATGAAAATCCTGAATTAATAGAATCAAGAATTAGACAAATAAAAACATTATCAAGAAAAGAGGCTTTGCCAATAGTTCTTGGAGATAGAAAAAATTATTGTGTTGCCGGAGCTCATGGAAAGTCAACTACCACATCTATTTTAGCTTCTATTTTAGATTGTACTGCAATTATTGGAGCTATATCAAAAGATTTTGGTTCAAACTTTAGATACAAAAATGGAATAGTAGCCTTTGAAGCTGATGAGAGTGATGCTAGCTTTATACTTTCAAATCCTTATTGTTCAATTGTTACAAATGCTGAACCTGAACATATGGAATATTATAACTATGATTATGAGAAATTTTTTGATACATATAAAAAGTTCATAAATCTTGGAACAAAAAAAGTTATAAATGCAGAAGATGAATATATTAAAAAACTTGGCATAGAGGATGCAACTGAACTTTATCCAAGTGTTGATATAAAAAACATCTCTTATATTTTACAAGATGATGAACCTTATACAAAATTTGAGTTAAAAGATTTGGGTTATTTTGAAGTTTGGGGTTTTGGTTATCATATTGCTGTTAATACTTCTTTGGCAGTATTAGCTGCTTTAAATGAGCTTGATGTTGAGCAAATAAGAACAAATCTTAAAAACTATAAAGGTATCAAAAAAAGATTTGATATTTTACAAAAGTGTGATAAGTTTGTTTTAATAGATGATTATGCACACCATCCAACAGAAATAGAAGCTACAATAAAATCAGTTGAGCTTTATGACAATCTTAAAAATCTTAAAAAAAGAGTAATAATTTGGCAACCGCACAAATACAGCCGAACTTTTGATAATCTTGAAGGATTTAAAAAGTGCTTTAAAGGATGTGATGAATTGGTAATATTGCCTATTTGGACAATTCCAGGAGAGCATGTTTTAGAAATAGATTTTGAAGAAACATTTAAACAATACAATCCAATATTTGCTGATAAAATACTTGCAAAAAATTGTGCAATTGATATTATAAAAGATAATAAAGTTTTAAAAACATATAATGAAGGTATAGTTGTAGGTGTTGGTGCTGGAGATATCACTTACCAATTAAGGAAAATAATCAAATAATTCAAAAGGATAGATATGAAGATTTTAGTAAATAATTTTATGAAGAGTGAAACATCATCGGGAATTATTCTTATCTTTGTGACTATCTTTGCCTTAGTTTTACGAAACTCTTTTCTATCTGAGTATTACTACAGTTTTTTACATATTCCTATTCATGTTTCTGTTAATGATTTAGTCATAGATAAGCCACTTTATTTGTGGATAAATGATGGACTTATGGCCTTATTCTTTTTAGTTGTAGGTTTAGAAATTAAAAGAGAATTGCTACAAGGACATCTCTCTTCTTGGTCTAAAATATCTCTGCCAGCTTTTGCTGCTCTTGGAGGGATGCTTTGTCCTGCTTTAATATACTTCTTTTTTAATCAAAATGATTCTAATGCTTTAAATGGTTGGGCAATACCAACAGCTACTGATATTGCATTTTCACTTGGGATATTATCATTACTTGGAAAAAGAGTGCCTGTTTCTTTGAAAATATTTTTAATGGCACTAGCAATTATTGATGATATTGGGGCGATTGTAATCATAGCTTTATTTTATACCTCAAATTTATCAGTTGAAGTTTTATATGTATCATTATTTATAATTTTTGTTTTATTTGTGATGAATCGTATGGGCGTTGCAACTATTTCTTTATATTTTATTGTTGGAATTATATTGTGGGTTACGGTTCTAAAATCAGGAGTTCATGCAACATTAGCAGGAATTATTTTAGCTTTTGCAATTCCACTTAAAACAAAAACTGATGATAAAGTAAATTCTCCTATTAGACATATGGAACATAATTTACATAATTGGGTTGCATTTTTTATTTTACCCCTATTTGCATTTGTAAATGCAGGAGTAGATTTAAGAGAAATTGATTTTACTAAAATGACACATGGTGTTCCCCTTGGGATTATGTTGGGACTTTTTTTTGGTAAACAATTAGGTGTTTTCCTTTTTAGTTTTATAGCAGTAAAACTAAAACTCGCAAATATACCAAAATGTACAACTTGGCTTCAAATTTATGGAATAGCAGTTTTGACAGGTATTGGATTTACAATGAGTTTGTTTATTGATTCACTTGCTTTTAATGATGATACAAGATATTTTTATACTGATAGATTAGCTATTTTGATTGGTTCACTTTTTTCTGGTATTTTTGGTTATCTGATTTTACGATTTGCAAAATCTAAAAAAGTTTGTGGAGTATAAACTAAGCAAGAGTAATAAAACCATTTTTTATTTCAATCTTTCCATTTAGTTCATATTCATACACTAAAGAGTCATATTTTAAAATGGCCTCTTCATAAGCTGGGTTCTTTTTACAATACTCTAAAAAGTTATCTTTTTCTTCTTTTTGTATAGGAGTTTTTGTATATTGTTCTACAAACTCATCTATATCATAAATGATTTTTGCCAAGCCCTTTTTTGCTAATAGACTTGTTCCTTGACTTTCATTTATTCTATGTGGTAATACAAAAATCTCTTTGCCCATTTTTAAAGCATACTCAACACTTCTTAAACTTCCACTGTTTAAATCAGCCTGTGTTACAATTAAAATATCACCTAAGGCAACAACTATTTCATTTCTTAATACAAAGCTATATCTTGTGGCTTTGAAATCTTCATCAAAGGAACTTAATAATAAGCCTTGTTGTTCTATCTCTTCTATAAATTTTTTATTTATTGCAGGATATCTATAGTTTATTCCACAAGGACTTACTAAAATAGTGTTATTCACTCCTGCCGCTCTGTGAGAAATAGTATCAACCCCAATTGCTCCACCACTTACAATACAATTTCCAGCAAGGGAAAGTTTTGATGCTAGTTGGTGTGTGGTAAATTGTGTATAGTTTAAGGTTCTTCTCGTACCCACAATAGATATCTTTGGCTTTTTTAGTAGTTTGGTATTACCTTTATAAAACAAGGTCTTTATTGGCTTTGCTAAGCTTTGTAATTCAGGTATTTCAAAATCAATCAGCGAGTTCATCTTTCTCCTAAATAATAATATAAATTATTATATCATAAGATAAACTTTGATGTCTAAAAACTACTTTTGTATATTATTCTCAAGTTTTTTAGTGTAATAAGAGATTGGATAAGTAAGAAGTAAGTACCCAATAGCCAAGGGAATATAGCTTTCAAAAGTAGAATAAGTATAAGCATTTACTTCTTGTGCATTCATTGTAAACTCACTAATAGAGATAATTGAAAGAAGTGAAGAGTCTTTTATGATAGAGGCAAATTGTCCTGTAAGTGCTGGTAACATTCTATTAAAGGCTTGGGGGAAGATTATATATCTATACATCTGATAATTTGTCATTCCTAAACTTATACTTGTCTCATATTGGGCAATATCAATTGATTCTATTGCACCTCTTATTATCTCACAAACATAAGCTCCTGCAAACAGAGCTAAAATAAAGACTCCAACTATATATCTATTTTCAAAGCCCAAATTATTTGCAAATACATAAAAGAAGATTAGAATTTGAACTAAAAGTGGCGTTCCTCTTATAATCTCAATGTAAAATCTTGAAAAAAATCGCAGTACTAGGAGTTTTGAATTTTGTGCATAAGTAAAAAAAAGACCAATTATAAAACTTAAAATAAGAGCAAAAAAAGATATTATTATAGTCATAATAAAACCATCAATAAATTTTTGTTTATATTCATAAACGCTATCCCAATTAAAAGTGTAAGATACATTTTTAAACATGAAATAGAATATTATGACAACAAAAAGTATAAGTAGAACTAGGTTAAAAAGATAAATTATTGGATTTAATTTTTTTTTCTTTTTATATCCTAGTTCATGTATAAATAGCTCTTTTAGTTTAATAATAATTTCCTAAAAAAAGAATGGAATATTTAACTTATCAAATGTCGCTTTTGCATCACTTAAATATTTATTTGCAAGTTTATCAAAAGTACCATCTTCTTTTGCTTTTTTAATAAAGGCATCAACATCGGCTTTTAAAGGACTTCCTTTTTTAAGTGCTACTCCCCAATATTCAAAATCTTTTTGGAATGGTTGTAATAAAGGAATAGTTGTATCCATATGTTTTGCATAGTTTTTATAAATAGTTAATTGATCATAAATAAATCCATCAGCTTTACCTTGAACAACTTCAAGTACACAAGCAGCTTCTTTATCAAACACAAGTACATTTGCATTTGGTAAATGCTCTTTAGCATAAATATGTCCAGTAGAACCTTTTTTAACTGCAACAGTTTTCCCTTTTACATTTAAATCAGCAATTGATTTAATACCAGAATCTTTGTTTGCTAAGATTGCTAAAGATGATTGAGCGTAAGGAATAGAAAAATCAATTGATTTTTTTCTTTCATCTGTAATAGTCATAGAAGAGATTATTAAATCTATTTTACCAGTTTTTAATGATGGTATTAAACCATCCCAAGCAATATTTTCAATAACAACATCACGTCCAAGGTATTTACCTAAGGCTTTTGCAAAGTCAACAGAAACACCAGATGGATTTCCCTCTTTATCACTCATTTCAAAAGGAGGATAAGCTAATTCCATACCGACTTTTAAAACTTTTTTTTCACTTTTTTGTTCTTTTTCATTTTCTCCACAGCCTGCTAAAATAAATACAAGGAATGATGATAATAGCACATATATAAGTTTCTTCATATGATTACCTTTTAAGTTTTCATATATTATCTCTATAAAAAACTTATTTTATGATTAGAAGTTATTTAAAACTTTTAAAACTATTGATAGTACAATTAAACTACTATTTATAAGGAGCTATTTTGAGAAAGATTATTTTTAACATTGGGTTATTATGTATTATTACTTTTTTTACTGGTTGTTCTAATAGTTTAGAGAATACTACTATTTCATCTATGAATAAAAAAATCGAAAATACAAACCAGCCATATGAATTTGTAAAGTATAAAGAGACTAATAGTGCAACATACTATTCTAATACAAAAATAAGAGGTAAAAAGGGTAAAAGTATAGTTCAATCAGAAGTATTATTTAATGATATTATGAGAAATATTTACCTTAAGTGCGATTATACAGAGTTTGATTTAGTTGAGAAAAGGGTAGTATTTCATAAAATTCCTTACTTTTTTGAAGTATGGATTTTTACAGACCAAAAATCTAAAACAAAAGATAAAACTACAGCTTTAGGAATAAGCATGAACCAATTGCCAAATGGCAATGGAGTTGATTTTTCTATAATTGGTAATTGCCCAGCTATCCCAAAGAGTTTTGTATTTACAAAATAGGAAAAAATATTTAGTGAACGGGTAATTTATTTATATATACTAAATCTAAATCTTTTAGTAAATATTTAGATTTTTTTAATACTTCCATTGTGATGGGATATGGATGCCCAATTGCTATTGCAGAACCTGTTTTTTTAGCTATTCTTATAGCTTTTTTTAGTTGATTTTGAATATATTTAAAGTCTTTGTTATTATCTAAAAAAATATTTCTAGCAATATAAGGTACACCAAACTCTTTACTTACTTCTTTAACGACACTATGAGCAGTTGTTCTACTATCTATAAATTGGAAATTATATTTTTTAAGGGCTTTTATTAAATATTCCATTGATGTTTTATCAGAAGTAAAAACACTTCCTGTATGATTATTTGTATATTTTATTTTGGGATACCATTTTCTAATTTGTGCAACTCTTTTTTCAATTTTTTTATAAGAATCACCCACTTTTAATGTATTGTCTTCTTCAAATCTAATACTAGTTATTCCAGCTTGTAAGGGGAAATGAACTATGGCAAAGGGTAAATTTTGTGCAATACGAGCAGAGTTTTTATGCCCTTTTGTTGGAGGCATTAAAGAGATATTAACGGTATATCCAATATCTTTGATATGATTTATTTGAGATTGAAGAGTAACATCATCAATCACAATAGAAAGTTTTGGTTTATTTGAGGTTTTAGTTACAACTTTTTCTTTTTTCTTTTCAACTTCTTTATGCATTACTTCATCTTCTAAGGCTGGTAGAAGTGGTTTTTGTTGTGCATTTTGTTTTTCTAAGGTTTGTTTATTTTCTGGGAAAACTTTTTTTTCTACAGATTGTATTTCTTCATTTTTTTCTTTTAAATTAGATTCATTTTTTTGAGGTTTGATTGGATGAATGTATTCATTTTCAAACTCTTTATTGAACTCTTCATATTTATCTGCTGTAGTATTTTTAGTAGTTTTTTTGTACTCTTCAATAATTTTATCAATATTATTTTCATCGGCATGCTTTATCTTTTCTTTTTGTATTTTTGTTGATTCATTTACTTTATCGTTATGATTTTTTAAAAGAATAAAATATGCTGCTAAGGTTATTAGTAAAGAAAATAGTAATAGGGCTAAAAATTTATTTACAGTAGAAATTTTATAGGTTTTTTTACTAGGTTTTTTACGTCTTTGAGGTTTTCTTTTCGCCATTAAGTTAGAATATCAAAGTAAGGTTTGAAACCTTACTTTAAAATTAGTTTTTATTTAAGTCTACGATTTTGCTTGAAGAAATCCAAGGCATCATTTTTCTTAATTTATTACCAGTTTGCTCAATTAAAGAAGCTTTTGCATTAGCTCTTTCAGCATTCATTCTTGGGTATCCAGCTTGACCTTCTAAGATGAAATCTTTTGCAAATCTACCATCTTGAATCTCTTTTAAGATTTCTTTCATAGCTGCTTTACTCTCATCATTGATAACTCTTTTTCCAGATACATAATCACCATATTCAGCAGTATTAGAAATAGAATATCTCATATCAGAAATTCCACCTTCATACATTAAGTCAACAATTAGTTTTAACTCATGTAAACACTCAAAATATGCCATTTCTGGTTCATATCCAGCTTCAGTTAAAGTTTCAAATCCAGCTTGAACTAAAGAAACAGCTCCACCACATAATACAGCTTGCTCTCCGAAAAGGTCAGTTTCTGTTTCATCTTTAAATGTAGTTTCAATAATACCAGTTCTTCCACCACCAATAGCTGATGCGTATGCAAGTGCTACTTCTTTTGTATCTCCACTTGGATTAGTCTCAACAGCAATAAGGTCAGGAATTCCTCCACCTTTTGTGAATTCATTTCTAACTGTATGACCTGGAGCTTTAGGAGCAATCATCATTACATTTGTTTTTGCATCAGGAATAATTCTTCCATAATGAATATTAAAACCATGTCCAAATGCTAAATAAGCACCATCTTTAAGGTTTGGTTTAATTTCTGAGTAATAAATTTCTGATTGATTTTCATCAGGTAATAAAATCATTACAACATCAGCACCAGTTGTTGCTTCTGCAACTGTTTTTACAACAAAACCTTTTGCTTCTGCTTTAGCCCAAGAACTCCCACCTTTTCTTAGTCCAATAACAACTTCAACTCCAGAATCTCTTAAGTTCTCAGCGTGAGCATGCCCTTGTGATCCAAAACCTATCATTGCTACTTTTTTTGATTTGATTAGTTCTATATTACAATCTTTATCATAGTAAACATTTATTGCCATTAAATAATCCTTTAAAATAATTTTTGAGGATTATATCAAAAGTAACCTAAATGTAAATAAAAGAGTTATATAATGTATACTTAAATAAAAGAAAATTAGGATAAGTTTTGATTCAAACTATTTTTAGAAAAGTTATATCTGGCAGTGAAGATTTTGCAGAAAATGAAAAAGAGTATTTAGTGCCATTTATAAAAGATGATATTGTAAGTTATGAAGATGGCATTTATAAACTTAATTCAAAGTATAGAGTGGGAATTGTAAAAATAAAAAATAAATTTGCTTCTTTGAGTGACTTGGATAATGAGCACAAAAATTTAAAATTGGATATAGATGATTTGAAAGGTGCTTATAATAATGACTTGATTTTGGTAAAAAGAGTATTTAATCCAAGATCTTCATTTAAAGCAAAAGTTGAAAAAGTATTATATACCCATGCAACTTCCCTTTTAGTTTATGTAAATAATGGTGAAGTATTTAGTGTAAAAGAGGGAATAAAGTTAGAACTTAAAATAGATTTTAGCTCTTTTACAAATGGAAATATTTATGTGATAAATAGTAAAACATTTGAAATAGAAAAAGATGTTGGAAATATACAAGACCCAAAAGTTGATCAATTTATTTCACTGTTTTTATATGATGAACTTATAAGATTAGAAAAGCATTTAGATGTTGATGCAAAGATGAATGATACAAATGAAAGAGTTGATTTAACAGCTTTGCCATTTACAACTATAGATCCTGCAAGTGCAAAAGACCATGATGATGCTATTTATTTTGATGTAAAAGAAAATACACTTTATGTGGCTATTGCTGATGTTTCATACTTCGTAAAAGAGAATAGTGAACTTGATAAACAAGCTTTACAAAAATCAACTTCTATTTATCTACCAAATAAAGTTTTACCTATGCTTCCTCCAAGTTTAAGTGAAGAGATGTGTTCACTTAAAGAGAATGTTGATAGATACTCTTATGTTTTTAAAATATATTTAGATAAAGATTATGAAATAATCAAATCAGAACTTTTTGAAGCAATAATTAAATCACATAAGAAATTCTATTATGGAAGAATTGATAGGGTAATAGAAGGACATTTGGATAAATATAACGAAACAGAAAAAGAGATTTTTGATTATTTGATTCCTTTGTATGATATTACTAAAAAAATTAGAGCAAAAAGATTACAAAAAGGTTATGATTTTATAAGTAAAGAGTATAGACAAAAATTAAATCATAATTTAGAATTAGAAGGAATCTCTGTAGAAGAATCAACGGCCTCTCACCAACTAATAGAAGAGTGTATGTTAATGGCCAATATTGAAGCAAGTAAAAAACTAAGCAATGTTGGAATCTTTAGAATTCATGAAGAACCATCTTTTCAATCTTTATCAAAACTAGTTGATGAGGTAAATTTACTTGGAATAAAAGCAGAAGTAAAATCATCTGTTCATGAGACAATTACTGATATTCAAGCAAGAGCAAAAAATAGTGTTTTGATAGAAGAGATAAATGATTTGATAATAAAGTCCCAATCACAAGCAAAATATTCATCTAAAAACTTAGGTCACTTTGGTTTGGGCTTTGATTCTTATTCACACTTTACAAGTCCTATTAGAAGATATTCAGATTTAGTTCTTCATCGAATGTTAAAAACTAAAAAAGCACCTGCAAGTATTGATGATATATGCGAACATATATCTGCAAATGAGAGAAAAGTAGACCAACTTGTTTGGGATTTTGAAGATAGAAAGTATGCAAGATGGGCAAAAAATCATATTGGAGAAGAGTTCAAAGCTCAAATAGTAGATATAGAAAGAGGAATTGCTAAATTTTATAAAGATATGCCAGGACTTAGAATTCATCTAGATAACTACAGGGGTGAAAAACTTTTTCTTAAGATAAAAATAACAATAAAATCAAGTGATTTGATTAGCAAAAATATAGTTGGAACAATAAAAAATGTATAAAAATGAGTTTGATGGATTGTTAAGAGCAAATAAAGAGTTTTCTGCATATATGTTTTATGGACAAAGTGATTATTTAGTAGAAAAGTATGCAAATCTTGTAGCAACAAGTGTTGCAGCTGGAGAAGATATAGAAAAAGTTTATTTTGATGATTTTGATTTTAAATATGTAAAAAATAAACTTTTACAATCATCACTTTTTGCAAGTAGAAATATCTTACTTATAAAACTAAATAAAAAACTAAATAAAAATGAAACCACAGAGTTAATAGAAGCTTGTAATATAAATAAAGACTCAAAAGTAATATTTGCTTGTATGGGTGATGGCGATTTTAAAACTATGGGTGGATATTTTACAACTAAAAACAATAGTGTAAGTGTAAGAATGTTTACCCCATATCCAGGAGAAGCTATTCAAATACTTGAAACTGAGGCTAGAGCTTTAGGTTTGAAGTATGAAGTATCTGCTTTAAATCATTTGTATTTTATGCATAGAAATGATTTGAACTTGAGTGTAAATGATTTAAAAAAGTTAGCTATTTTAAATGAAGAATCTATCTCTTCAAAACTTGTGGAAATACACTGTTTTGGAATTGGGTCTGTTTCTTTAGAAGATTTTTTATTTAATTTATTAAGCGGTCAATTAGTAAAAAGAGATTTACACTTTTTACTTGAAGAGGGAATGAATGAGATAAATTTATTAACTCAAATTGGAGCTTTCTTGCATCAACTTTTTATGATAAGTTCATACTCAAGAACAATAGGAACTCCAAATCCTAAAGAGATACTAGGTTATATTCCTCCACAAAATATTTGGGAAAAGAAGACAAAACTAGCCATAAAAATAAAACCAGAACTGTTTTTGGAGTTGTTTAATTTCTTAAATGATTTGGAGTTGGATTTGAAAAGTTCAAAAATTCCAGACCATAATGCATATATTCAAGCAAGTCTAAGAAAATTTTCAGACAAACTTAGATAAAATCTCAGACTTTACAAAAACCTTGCTGATATTTTTAATAATACCGGCGAAAACTAAAAGGAGAATGAATGTCAAGAATAAAACATTATGAAACAATGTTTATTGTAAAGCCTACAATGACTGAAGAAGAAACTGTAGCACAGATTGAGTTAGTGAAAGCTAACATTGAAAAAAATGGTGGAGAAATCGTATCTTTCGATGATATGGGAACTAGACAACTAGCTTATGAAATCGAAAAGCATAAAAGAGGTCATTACTATGTAATGTACTTTAGAGCACCAACAACTTCTATCTTAGAATTAGAAAGAAATTATAGAATTAATGAAAACATCATTAGATTTATTTTCATTAAATATGAGAGTAAAAAAGAAGTTACTGCTTGGACAAAACTAAGTGATGAAGCAGCTAAAAAGTCTGCTGCAAAGGCATAATTTTATAAAAGGAGCCGTAAATGTATAATAAAGTAGTTATGATAGGAAATCTTACACGAGATATTGAATTGAGATATTTACCAAGTGGTGCAGCAATAGCAAAAGGCGCAATTGCAACATCTTATAATTATAAGACTAGTACTGGTGAAAAGAAAGATGAAGTTTGTTTTTTAGATTTCAATATATTTAATAGAAGTGCTGAGGTTGCCAATCAATATTTACGAAAAGGCTCTAAAGTATTATTAGAAGGAAGACTTGTTTTTGAACAATGGACTGCACAAGATGGAACTGGTAGAAGTAAACACTCTTTAAGAGTTGATACTATGAAAATGCTAGATTCAAAATCTGATTCACAAAATGGTGCTAATACTGGGTATGAAGGTGAGTATTCTCAACCACAAACTCAACAACCAGCTAGTAATCAGTATAATCAACCGCAGCAACCAGCTCAAAACAACTATGCTCAAGGTGGTATAAAAACTACAACTGAAAATAGTAGTTATAAAATACCAGAAATCGATATAGACGAAGACGAAATACCGTTCTAGAAAGAGGATAATAAAATGGCTGAGAGAAGAAAATACGGAAAAAAATATTGTAAATATACTGAGATGAAAATTGATTTCATTGATTATAAAAACACTGATTTATTAAGAATTTCAATGAGTGAAAGAGGTAAAATCATGCCTAGAAGACTTACTGGAAATTCTAAAAGTGCTCAAGAAATGGTTGAAAATGCAATCAAAAGAGCAAGACATATGGCATTGGTTCCATATATTGTAGATACTAAAAACCTTACTGATGCGGCATACGCAAGATAAGTTTTAGTTAATACTTTAAAAAAGGAAAGAAGATTTATCTTCTTTCCTTTTTTTATGCCCAAAATTCCAGAATAATTAAAAAGTTTTTTTAACAAAAAATTAATTAAATTCACTGTACAATTCTTAAATATAGATAAAAGGATTGAAGATGAAAATAGATTCTTATGAAGTAAATTTACAAGCAAATAGTAGCTTTGTTCAAAAATACGAAAAAAATACAAGTGCTAGTTCTTTTACAAAAACAGAAAATCCAGATGATAATAAAGATTTGTCAGTACATATTGACCCTAAAAAACTGGTCTTTAGTAGTGAATCAGATTTATCAGTTGCAGATACAATTAAAAAAAGAATAATAGAACAATTACTTAATCATTTGTTTCAGGGGAATCAAAAAATCAGTTTATATCCAAATGATTCTTCAAGTAAAGCTCAAGTGCCAGATAATCCTTATACTACAGGTAATAATCAAGAATGGGGTTTTTCATATGAAAGTAAAGAAGAGTATTATGAAAAAACAACTATAGATTTTAGTTCCCAAGCTACTATTAAAACATCAAATGGTGAGTTTAAAATCAATCTAAGCCTTTCATATTCAAATGAGTTTTATCAAAGACATGAAACAAAAATAAATGCCTATGGAAAAGGAGATAATCCATTTTCTATTGATATGAAAAAAGATGGAAGAGATACAAGTGAAGTACCAAGAAATATGGGTTTTGAATTTGATGTAAATAAAGATAAAAAAAATAATGACATATCAACTTTACAGAATAATGCAAGTTATTTAGCAATAGATAAAAATGGAAATAATAAAGTTGATGATGGAAGTGAACTTTTTGGAGTAAATACAAATGATGGCTTTAAAGAATTAAGTAAATATGACGAAGATGGAAATGGTTGGATTGATGAAAATGATTCAGTATTTAATGATTTGCGTGTTTGGGAAAAGAAAGCAAATGGTGAAGGCTCACTCGTAACTTTGGCTGATTCTGGAATTGGGGCAATATATTTAGCAAATGTATCTTCAGTAAATGGAGGTCAAAGTTCAATGTTTTTGAAAGAAAATGGTGAGGCAGGAGTTATTAGTAGTGTGGATTATAGGGTTTAGAAGAAGTTTATAACTTCTCCCAAACCACACCATTTGGCGTATCCATAACTGAAATTCCTAAAGCTGTTAGTTCATCTCTAACATTATCAGCACTGTCAAAATCTTTTAACTTTTTAGCTTCTGTTCGTTTTTCAATTAATGCTTCTATTTTATCTTTTGTATTTTCATCTATTCCAAATTGAAAATATTCATATGCATCATTAAAACAGATTCCTAAAATATCATTTGTAAATTCAAAGTTTGCTATCAATTCTTTTTTTAGATTTTTATCTTTTGGATTTTTATCTAATTTATCATTTGCATTGTTTATCATATCATCAACAATTGAAATAGCTTTTGAACTATTTATATCATCATTTAGGGCACTTAAAACTTTTGCTTTAAATTCACTATTTACAGCTGAGGCAGTGCTTCCATAAACTCTTTTTTTCACTCTATAATATTTGTCAAGTCTTTTTTTAGAAGAGATTAAATCTTCTTCATTGAAGTTAAAATCTGTTCTATAATGTGCGGTTAGCAAATAAAATCTTACAACTTCACCACTATAAGATTTTAAAATATCTTTTAAGAAAAATGAGTTACCAAGTGATTTGCTCATCTTTTCGCCATCAATAGTTACAAAACCATTATGAATCCAATATTTTGCTAACTCTTTATGTGAAGAACATCTAGTTTGTGCAGCTTCATTTTCATGGTGAGGAAAAAGTAAATCAGCTCCTCCTCCATGAATATCTATTTGATAAGCTTCATCTTTGTATGCTAAGTGTTTTTCAATCATTGCACTACACTCTATATGCCAGCCTGGACGACCTTTTCCAAAGCTAGCTTCAAAAGATACATCATTTGCTTTTTCAAACTTCCATAGGGCAAAATCAGATGAATTTCTTTTTTGAGTGTTTACTTCAACTCTAGCAATTGAGTTTTCATCACTTGCTCTTTTTGAGATATTTCCATAAGATTTATCTTTTGATACATCAAAATAAACACCATCTTCAATTATATAAGCAATATCTTTTGATAATAAATCATTTATCATCTCTATCATAGCACTTAAGTTTTGGGTTGCTTTTGGTTCAAGTGTATTATCTAAGATATTAAGTGAGTGCATATCAGCTTTGTAAGCATTTATATATTGTGTTGTGATATCTTCTAAAGATCTTGATGATTCATTCATTTTTTTTATGATTTTATCATCAATATCTGTAAAGTTTTTTGTCATAGTTACATTTAGATTATTCATTTTTAAGACTCTGTGTAACATGTCAAAAGCAATTGCACTTCTAGCATGTCCTAAATGAGAATCATCATAAACTGTTGGTCCACAAACATATATTTTTGCTTGGTTTTCAACTATTGGCTCAAATAAAACTTTCTCTTTTTTTACAGAGTCATAAATGAATATTTTTCCCATTATTTAAATAAAGCCTCTAATTCTGAAGTATCTTTTCTTCTTTCATCATTTGGAATTTCTGTTGAACCTTCAGTGCTTTGTGCATTATCTCCAACTTCCACAAGTTCAATTTCACATTTTGTAAGCATTGAAGCTAGTCTAATATTTAATCCTGATTTACCGATTGCTTTTGATTTTTGGTCACTTGAAATTGTAACAATTGCCTTATCTTTTTCATCATATTTTTCAGATTTCATAATTTGTACACTTTTAATAATAGCTGGACTTAAAGCTCGTGCAACAAACATTTCAGGAATAGTTGAATATTCAACACAATCAATATTTTCCCCATGTAATTGTTGGCTAACTGATGTTATTCTAACACCCTTCACACCAACAACAGAACCAATAGGATCTATTTGTGGGTCCATAGTAGAAAGTGCTATTTTAGCTCTACTACCTGGGATTCTAGCACTTGCTTCTATTGTAATTCTCTCATCTTTTAGTTCAGGAACTTCTAGTGCTAAAAGAGCTTCAAGGAATTTGGGACTTGTTCTTGATAACTCAATGATTAAACCATTTGTTTTATCAATAGTAACAGCTTTTACTACTGCTTTTAAGTTATCTCCAACTTTAAAAGTTTCACCTTTTATTCTACTTTTTCTAGTAAGCATACCTTTTACTTCACCGATTTCAACAAAAGTATTTTCAGCTCTATCAACTCTTGCTACTGAACCATTTATGATTTTTCCGATTTTAGATTTATATTTTGATACAAGATTTTCTTCTATATATCTTTGAAGTCTATATTCAAAATTATTATGAAGAATTGTTGCAGCATTTCTTCCCATATTTTCAAACTCTAAATCATAATCTAAAAAGTCCCCAATATCTAAATCTGCATCAATCTCTTTTGCTTCACTTAAAGGAATAAAATTTTCAGGGTTTATAATGTTGTCATATTGATCAACTTCTTCACCTTGAAGTCTTTTATCATCATCTTTTACAACTTCAATTTTTTGAAAAAGTTTTAGTCTTTTATTTTTTCTATCTATCTCTGCATCAAAAATTAAAGTATGGTCAACCATTTTTTCACCAGTTTTAATTAATGCCTCTTTCAACGCAGTTTCAACATGCTCAGATTTAATTCCTTTTTCATAAGCAATAGAATCTAGTATATCAATTATCTTATCCATTTATAACCTTTTTTTAACATTGAACTATGATTTTTGTGATTTTCAATGTGAATGTAGAACAATATTATATCTAAAACTTCTTTTATAAAAATAAAAGTAACTTTAAGATAAAATATATAGTTAAATTTAAACATAAAAGGCTTATAGAGATGGAATTATTGTTCGCAAGAAACGAATTGAATGAAAAACCAAAAAAAGTAAAAATTGATAAGATAGTTGAAGAGTTAAAAGAACTTGGGCAAAAAATATTTTATTTTGATAAAGATAATTCACATAAAGACATGATGTCATTAGTAGATAGCCTAGAAGGTGAAGGTTTCAATGTGTATTTTAGAGAAGTAAAATACGGTTTAGCTGAGGATGAATATATGTATGAGGTACATGCACTTTAATTTTAAAGTGAAATTATAATGAGTAAAGAAGAATCTAAAAAATTATTTATACAAACACTTGGTTGTCAGATGAATGATACTGACAGCCAACACATAATTGCTGAACTAGAAAAGTATAAAGATTATAAAACAACTGATAATATGGAAGATGCAGATCTTATTATTATCAACACTTGTTCAGTAAGAGAAAAGCCAGTGCAAAAACTTTTTTCAGAAATAGGGCAGTTTAATGCCAAGAAAAAAGATGGAGCTAAAATAGGTGTTTGTGGTTGTACTGCATCACATTTAGGAAAAGATATTATTAAAAGAGCCCCTTATGTTGATTTTGTTGTGGGTGCACGAAATATTTCAAAAATAAAAGATATTATTGATGTAAAAGGTGCTGTTGAAATCTCAATTGAAAATGATGATAGTACTTATGAGTTTGCAAGAAGTGAAACTTCGATGTATAAAACTTCTGTAAATATCTCTATTGGGTGCGATAAAGAGTGTACATATTGTATTGTTCCAGCAACAAGAGGTGATGAGATATCTATTCCTCCTGAAATGATTGTTCAACAAATCCAAAAAGATGTAGACAAAGGTGCAGTAGAAGTTATGCTTTTAGGGCAAAATGTTAACTCTTATGGAAGAAGATTTTCAGATAAAAGAGCAAAAACAACTTTTACTAAACTTTTACAAGAGGTATCTAAAATAGAGGGTCTTAGAAGAATAAGATTTACATCTCCCCATCCTTTACATATGGATGATGAGTTTATTGCAGAGTTTTCTTCTAATCCAAAAATTAGTAAATGTATTCATATGCCACTACAAAGTGGTTCCACTTCTATTTTAAAAGCTATGAAAAGAGGATACACAAAAGAGTGGTTCTTAAATAGAGCAGAAAAAATCAGAAGACTAGTACCTGGTGTTAGAATTACAACTGATATTATTGTTGGTTTTCCAGGGGAAACACAAGAAGACTTTAATGATACTATGGATGTAATAGAAAAGGTTAAATTTGATCAAATATTTAATTTCAAATATTCTCCTCGTCCAAATACAGCAGCCTTAGCTTTAAAAGACCAAGAAGTAGATGATGAAATTGCAGGTGCTAGATTAATAAAAGTTATTGATTTACATAAAGAACATTTAGTTGAGCATATGAATTCATATGTTGGAAAAACTGTTGAAATTTTAGTTGAAAATCTAAAATCAGATGGTGAAGTTTGTGGATTTACAGACAACTGGTGTCAAGTTTTCATAAAAGGAAGTGATGAACTTCTTGGAAAATTTGTAAAAGTAAAAATAAATGATGCAAGCAGAACAGCATTAAAAGGTGAAGTAATAAGCGAATGAAGCTTTTTTTTGTAACACGAATTGTGCCATTTTTTTTGCAATTATTTGTTAGATTTGTATATTTAACAAATAAAAAGAATTTTCACCATCCAAAAGAGTTAAAAGATGATATTTATATTGTCTCTTTTTGGCATGGGGAACTTTTAATGCAACCATTTAATTATCAAAAACTCAAACCAAAAGGTAAAGTAAGTGCTATGATAAGTGACCACAAAGATGGAGAAGCAATTACTAAAACTGTTGAGTACTTAGGAATTTATTCTATTCGAGGATCAAGTACTAGAGGTGGAACAAAAGCTTTAATTGGTGCAATAAAAGAGTTAAAAGGTGGAGATGATATTGCAATCACTCCTGATGGTCCAAAAGGTCCTAGATTTTCTGTTGCTGATGGAATAGTAGCAATTCATAAGAAAACAGATGCTAAAATTTTAGCATTCAACTGTAAGCCAAGTAAATATTGGCAATTTAATTCTTGGGATAAGTTCATTATTCCAAAACCATTTGGTGTGATAGATTTTTATGTGAGTGAGCCGTTTAGTGTATCTGAGTTAGATATGCCCCAAGCTAAAGAGTTTATACAAAATAAACTTTTAGTCAATGCAATGAAATAAAAGAGGTTTTTATGTTTGCAAAAAATTCTCAATATATAAGTATTTTAAAATATGATACACAATTAAAAATTGACTTTAAAAAACTTAAAAATGAAGATTTAGATAAAACAGAAGAATCAACTTTTATAATTCATGATGAGATGCTTTCTCGGGATATTGCACAAAAAATAAATCAATGGCAAGAATCAATTCCTAAAACTTTTATTTCAACTTTATGTTTATGCCAAGATGAAAAGATAATTAATAAAACCAATAAAAAACTATTAGAATATTCAAAAGTTCAATTAAATAATAGTTTTGATGTGGTTGTAAAAAAAGAGAAACTATTTGAAGTAGAACACTATTTTGAGTTTACTGGATTAGATTATGTATTTTCTCCTTTTCAGGTTTTAAATCTTCATTTAGAACAAAATCCAACTTCTAATACACTGGTTGTATTAACTGTTAGTGATTATATTTATATTGTAATTGTAAATGAGTTAAACAAGATTGTTTTCAACAAAATCCAAAAAGTTCCTGAGTTCAAGGATATAAAAAGTTCTAGATTTTATGAATCAGAAGTATTGGGTCAAAAACTTTATGATGAAGTTTATTTTTTAGAATTACAAAATTTTATTTCTAAAACACTTAAAGAGTTTTATACAAATAAAAGTGAGTGTTTTGTAGATAAAATAGATATCTTGTACACAATTAAACAATTAAGTGATGAGCAAATTCAGCAATTAGAAGATGATATAATGATAAGTACTCATTATCACTATATTTCACTAAAAGATTCTATTTATGAGCTTTCACGAGGTCCTAATAGACTATTACAAAGTTATGTGAAACCAAGAGTTAAAAAAGGAAAATCATCAACTAAATGGATTATATTATTGTTGATATTTTTATTGGCAATAACTGGGACTGGAATTTATTATAAAGATAAAGTTGTTGACATTGTTCAACAAATAAAAATGACAAAAAAAGAAGAACCCAAAAAAATAGTTGTTGAAAAAAAGTATCCTTTACCAAACCACATAAATGCAAATAATCAAATAAGAGATGATATTGTTGTTTTGTTAAATGCTATTCCTTATGATATGGTGGTAGATACTTTAGAAATAAAAAGTGATAATTCAACAATTACTGGTAAAATGTTAACTCCTGATTCTTATATTAAAGATATCCAGCCTAAACTTTTAAAATTTTATAAGTACTCAAATATACAAGTAAAAGATTCAAAAAATATTGCTCTTGATGTAAGTATATACAATAGCGATCCTGTTGAAATTGATATAAGTAAGATATATAATGCTGCACTTCCAAAATATATAAATGACGGATTTATGCCTGTAAAAAGAGTAAGTGATCAGTTGAAAATCATATTACCAAAAAGTGCAGTGTTAGTATATGATTCGACATTTAATTTAAATATTTCAACATATAACTACAGGGTGAATATGGTAATAAATTCACCTATAGAGTTTTTTAATTTATTGAGTAATTTAAATAAAGAGTTATACTCAATAAATGTATCTTACCCTATAATATTCTTGAAAAATCAAGACTCAAGTATTGAAGTCGATTTTGGACTTCAATTTAATCAGAATAAATAGTTTACCAAACTTTTAATTCATTATAAATTGAGTCTCTCTCAACTGGAATAAATCCAGAATTTTTAATCAAATCAACAAATGAACCAATAGGTAGACCATTTGCACTTGCTGCTCCTGCTGCACTTTGAATTGATTCTTTTTCTATTGTTCCATCTAAATCATTTGCTCCAAACTCTTGAGCTACAAGAGCTAGTTTAACAGTAGAAGTTACCCAATACGCTTTTATATGAGGAATATTATCAAGTAAAATTCTTGAAATTGCCATAGTTTTTAATATCTCTTGCCCAGTTAGGAAATCTTTTACTTTTAAGAAGTTATTTTCTTTTTGGTAAACAAGTGGAATAAAGGCATTAAATCCACCGCTTTTATCTTGCAAGTCTCTTAATCTTAACATATGGTCGATTCTGTGTTCTCTTGTTTCTATGTGTCCAAAAAGCATAGTTGCATTGCTTTTTTTACCTCTTTTGTGCCAAAGTTCATGAATGTCTAGCCATTGTTGTGAAGTAACTTTTCCACCACAAATTCTTTTTCTCACTTTTTCATCAAAGATTTCAGCTCCACCACCTGGCATTGAATCAACACCATATTCAACCATCAAATCAATTATTTCTTCATAGCTTTTATTATACTCTTCACTTAAAAAGTGAATTTCTGCTGCGGTTAAAGCTTTTACATGTATATGAGGATAAGCAGTTTTTATTTTTTTAAAAATTTCCAAGTACCACTCTAAACCAGTTTCTGGATTATGGGCTGAAACTATATGCACTTCTTTTATACCATTTAATGAAGAGTTTTTAACAACTTCCATAATCTCTTCATGCTTTAAAGTATAAGGTTTTGGATTTTTTCTACTTGCACTATACGCACAGAATTGGCATACATCTTTACAGATATTTGTTGGGTTTATATGTCTATTTATATTAAAATAACTTTTTTTACCATGTTTTTCTTCTCTTAATTTATTTGCATATTTACCTAAAACAAATAAATCCAAATCATAAAGTTCTAATGCCTCTTCATAATTTAATCTCTCATTTCTTTCTAACTTCTCTATAATACTCATTTTATTTACACTCTATTTCTTTTTTAAATTTCCCATTATGTTCATTTATAAAACCATAACACTCTTGTTTTGTCTCATCATTATTAAAACCAACTTTAAATAATTTACTTCGTATTCTAGTCTTTTCATCTTCTACTTGTGAAACACTATATACTGTCACTTTGCTTATACTTTTATAACCAAGTGAATTTAAAACTTCTGTTATTTTAGCGTCCCTTGATAGTGTTATTAATAAATATCCAACTATAGCTAAAATAATTAAAACTACTATAATAATTATACTTCTTTTAGGTATCTTTCTAACTTCTGTTTCACTCATATTATAAATTCCTTTAATGGTTTAAAATTATCTTCATTTTTATCATAAAAGTCGATATTACCTGTTTCTATATCATAATACCACCCATGAATTAAAACTTCACCATTATCAAATCTTTTTTTTACTTCTGGATAAGTCAATAGATTTTCAAGTTGGTTTCTAATAGAGTTTCTCTCTGTTGCTCTATATTTCTCTTCTAGTGTTGTAAACTTTTGGCTTTTTAGAGTTCTTTGTTTAGCTTCTTCACCAAGTTTAAGCCAAACTTTTACATGTACCATTTTAGGATCATCAGAAATGTCATCATATAAAGCTTTACATGCTCCACAGTGTGAATGTCCACAAATAATAATATTCTTTACATTTAGAACAGAAACTGCAAACTCAATAGCAGCAGCACTTCCATGGAAATCTTCATCTTGCTTATAAGGGGGCACAAAATTACCAACATTTCTTAAAATAAACATATCACCTGGCTGAGTATCTAACATCAATTCAGGAGTAACTCTACTATCTGAACATCCAATAAAAAGAACTTCTGGTCTTTGTCCTAATTGAACACTCTCTTTTAAGTCTTTTTCAAAGTAAGGGAAATACTCTTTTTTGAATTTTTCATTTCCCTTTATTAATCTTTTAATAGTATTCATAATTTCCTTCCAATTATTTTTTAATTAGTTTACAAACTTTTTGTAAATCATTTATAGAAACATCTATTTTAGAAATAAGTCTAATAATAGCACTTTTTACTGTTGGTTGCCTAATTGCACCCACTATGTAGCCGTTTGCTAAAATTTCTTTTTGTATTTCTAAAACTTTTTTGTTTTCACCAATTTCATAAGCTATAATCAAAGACTTAGCTTCAATTCCTAGTTCATCTTTTATAACTTCTTGTCTGTCTTTAATTTTTGTTTTTATTTCATTTGTATTTGTTAATATATATTTCAAAGATTCATTAGCTAAGGCTATATCAAATAGTGATGGAGCGGTTGTATAAATAACAGCTTTTGCTCTATTTATCAAAAAATCAATTATATTCTTTGAAGATAAAATGTATGCTCCATAGCTTCCATAGGCTTTTCCAAGAGTTCCCATTTTTATGTGATTTTTCTGTGGTTTGATATTGTAATAATCAAATATTCCTAAAAGATTATCTCCAATAACTCCCGAACTATGAGCTTCATCAACTATTAGTAAAGAATCATATTTTGAAGCAATATCAAAAAATTCTTTATGGGCAATGTTTCCACTCATTGAGTAAACACCCTCAATAGCAATAATAAATCTACCTTTTGTTTCTCTATTTTTAATTTTATTTTCTAAATCTTGGTAATCATTATGTGAAAAAAGAATAACTTGATCTTTTTTTAATAGTTTACTTGCGAGTATTCCACTTGCATGATACTCTTCATCTATAAAAAGTGTATCACCTTTTCGAACTAATGCTTCTATCATAGAGACATTTGCTAAAAAACCACTTCCCACTACTAAAGCTTCTTCAAATTTATTTGCTTTTTTTAAATCATCTTCAAATTTTTTGTGAATTGGACTATATCCATTTACTAAGATTGAAGCTTTTGGGGATTTGTATTTTTGTTTTAATACATTTTCATAGGCATTTTTGAAAAGTGTTTCATTACTTGAAAGACCTAAGTAGTCATTTGAGGCTAAATCTATTAGATTTTCATCAAATATTTTTCTTTGTCTATATAAGTTAGATTTTTTTATAGCATTAAGTTCTTTTTCGTACAAAAGAATCTCCCTAAATTTAGTTAGAGATTATAGTTAATTATTCATTAAATACGATTTAAGCCTTTTAGCTATGTTTTTGCTATTTTTATAAGTTAGTATTCAATATTAATTTTTTATATACAAGTCTTAACTTTACAATCTTTATATTTGATGTTCACCAAAATAATCAAATACAAAGATTGTTTATTGAACTTCCAAACTCTCTTTTACAAGTAGCTCAGCAACCTCTTGATACGCATATACAAATTTTTTGATATTTAACTCTTTTAACATTTTTTTCTCTTCTATACTATCAACTTTTACAACCAAATTTGCATCTTTATAGAATGACAATATAGCAGTACAAATAAGGCTTATTTTATTTATATTGTCAAGTGTTATGATGATACTTGAGGTTTCATCAGCTTTAAGTGACTCTAAAACTGGAAGTTTATCTAAGTGTCCAAAGTATGCTTTAAAACCTCTTTTTCTGGCAAGTAAAACATGTCGTAAGTCATCTGAAATAATTACAAAAGGTACTTTTTTTTCTTCTAAAGTATTTGCAATCATTCTTCCAAGCATAGAGTATCCACAAACTATAGTATGGTTTTTTTGATCAATTGGTGTAATTTTATCTGACTCATAAAACTCAACTACAAAATAAGAAGCTAATTTATAGATATTATTTATGATAAAAGGAGTAATTATCATAGATAATACAGTAACCAAAATCAAAAATTTACTTAGCTCTTCTGATAAAATATTATTAGTCGCAGCTAGGGCAAAAACTGCAAAAGAGAATTCACCCACTTGACAAAGTGCAATCGCTGATTTTACCGAGTCACTTTTATTTTCTTTGAACTTAATAATAAAATAAATCACAGAAGCTTTAATAGCCATAACAGCTACAAAGATTAGTAATACATAATGAATATTTGAAAGTAAAAAACCAACATCTATTTTCGTCCCAACTGAGAAGAAAAATGTACCTAAAAGTAAATCTTTATATGATGAAATATCTGATTCAACTTTTACATGAAAAGAACTATCCGCAATAATCATACCAGCAATAAAAGCTCCAAGGGAATATGTAAATCCTAAACTATGAGCTAAAATAGAAGTTCCAATTACTATTGATAAAACAGAAGCTAAAAATAACTCTTCAAGTTTTGTTTGAGTAGAAAGTCTTAAAAGCAATGAAATAAGTCTTTTTCCAATTATAAACATAAAAGCTATAATACCAACAGCTGAAACCACTGTTTTCAAAAGTACTTCTTGCAAACTTAATGTATCATTTGATAAAAAGCTAATTAGTAATAATATTGGAATTACTGCTAAATCTTGAAATATCAAAATTGCAGTTGCTCTTTGTCCATATGGTGTATATATATCTTTTGATTGTTTTAAGTAAGTCAAAACAATAGCAGTTGAAGATAATGAAAATGCAAGTGAAATTATTAAAGATGAATTTGTATCAATTGAAAATACATATTTAGAAATAAGAAATATAATAACTGCACTAATAAATACTTGCGAAAGACCATCAAAGATTAAAGCATTTTTCATTCTTTTTAGTTTTTCTATAGGCATTTCTAATCCTATAGAAAACATCAAAAATACTATACCAAATTCAGCAATTAAATTTAGAGCATCAAGATCTTCTTCACCATTAAAGTTAAACAAAGTACTTATTAGTGTACCAGTTATGATATATCCCAAAATATGGGATACAGATAGTTTTTTAAATATGATATTTAAAACAGTTGAAATTGATAATGATATAAATAAAATAAATAGTATTGATTCCATATGATATATTATCAAAAAAACGAAACAATAAAAAAATTATTTGTATATAAAATATCCAAATAATGATATAATTTTTTAAAGGATGAATATGTTAAATAAGTTTAAAATTTTTTTAAGTCATGGTAAAAGTCACATTTTTGAAATAATATTAAAAGGTCTTTTTTGGTTAGCACCAATTGTTGCTATTACAATTATTATTAAATGGATATATGGGAAAATAGATTCAATAACAGGATATTTATTTCAAACCCTTGGAGTAAATCCCGAGCATTTTCCTTTTATTTGGACGATTGTTGGTGTTTGTTTACTTTTATTTATTGCATATGTTGTTGGGATTTTTGTAGAAACAAGACTTGGAGACTTTGTTCAAAAGATATACTCTAAAGTACCTGGATATGAGACAGTTAAAGAGCTTATAAATATATTTAATACTTCAAAGTCTGGTGAAAAGAAAGTATTAGTTGTATTAATAAGAGGATTTTCTAAAGAAGATTATAATATAGGTTTGATGTACTCTACTAGTGAAAGTATTATTAAAGATCATTATACAGTTACTCTTTCAATGACTCCAATTCCAAATGGTGGATTTATGTTTGAAGTTCACAAAGATAAAATATTAGTAATCGAAGAAGCTACTTTTGATACAAATTTACAATATTTATTATCAATGGGTGTAAAATCAATGGCAGATATTTTAAAAATAGAACCAAAAGGCATTGATGAGTTTAAAACTATTGTAGAATATTTGGATAATAAAAAATCTTAAAAATCTTTGATTTTTAGGGTTTATTCAAACTAAATATTATTTTTTTTCTGATATAATCGCTTACTAATAAAACACTTTTTTAAAGTAGCTATCATGACAAATAAAAACTTAAATAAACACCTTGCTGAACAAACAGTAATGTTCGCAAGTATCACAAAATGGATATTAATTTCTTCTTTAATTGGTGCACTAGTTGGTGCAATCGTATCTTTATTTTTAAAGCTTCTAGAATATTGTGAAAACTCGAGAGAGTTACTTCCTTTTAATTATTATTACACCTTACCTTTTGCTCTTGTTATTACAGTATTTTTAATAAAAAAGTTTGCACCAAGTGCCCAAGGACATGGAACAGAAAAAGTTATTGAAGCTGTACATAAAAAATCTGGTGAAATGGATATCAAAGTAATACCAATAAAATTATTTGCAACAGTATTAACTATCTTTGCAGGTGGTTCAGTTGGTAAAGAGGGACCAGGAGCACAAATAGGTGCTGCTGCTTCTTCTTTTATAGCAAATTTATTTAAGTTCTCAAGACGAGATAAAAAGAAAATGGTTATTTGTGGTATTAGTGCTGGGTTTGCTTCTGTATTTGGAACTCCATTAGCAGGTGCTATATTTGGTGTTGAGATACTAATTGTCGGTGCTTTGATGTATGATATTTTACTTCCATCAATTGTTGCTGGATTTTCTGCTTTTTTTGTGGCAAAAATGTTATTTGGTATTAGTTATACATATTTTGATATTGCTTTTTATACGGTTTTTGATTTTAATTATGCTCTAATAGCTAAAATCTTAATTGGTGGGATATTTTTTGGATTAGTTGCAGATTTTATTATTACTACTATGTCTGTGGTTGAAAAGTTTGCAAGTAGTCTAAAAATAAATTATATGCTAAAAGCTTTTTTAGGTGGAGTTGTAATTGTAATTCTTACAATGATTTTTGGAACTGAATATTTAGGATTGGGATTTGAGACTATTAAAAGCTCATTATCTTCTAGCTTTGAGCTTCACGAAAATGTGCCTTGGTATGCCTTTATCTTTAAAACTGTCTTTACTGCACTTACTTTAGGTTTTGGTGGAAGTGGAGGAGTTATTACTCCTGTGTTTTATATCGGGGCTACTAGTGGAAACTTCTTTGGTTGGCTAGTTGATGGATATATTCCATTATTTGCTGCGTTAGGGTTTGTAAGTGTTCTTGCAGGTGCTACTAGTGCTCCAATTGCAGCTATGATTATGGCAGTTGAACTTTTTGGTATGAATGTTGCCCACTATGCAGCTTTATCAATTATAATCGCCTTTTTAATGACAGGACATAGAAGTGTTTTCCCTTCTCAACTTTTAGCTATGAAAAAATCAGAAGCACTAGATGTGAATTTAGGGGAAGAGATTAATAATACCCATGCAACTTATACAACTAAGTTTTTTGAAAATATAGGAAAAATAGGAAAACTAATTTATAGAAAACTAAAAGAGCAAAGAGCTAGAAATAAGGATGAAGATCTATAGAGTTATATTTTCTAAAAACTCTAGTTCTTCATTTACAACAATAATTGCATCTATACAAAATGCAACATTTAGTTTTTTAGTTTGTAAATAATAATCAGCACTTCTTTTTATTTTTGATAGCTTTGTTTTAGTTATATTATTTACAGCTGCTTCATATTCAAGACCTGATTTTACTTCCACAAAATGATAAGTTTCATCTTTTGAAGCAATAATATCAATTTCACCTATTTTTTTTGCAAAAAAGTTTTGCTCAACTATTTTAAAGCCTTGTGAGCTTAAGTACTCACAAGCTTTTGTTTCTGCATATTTACCTTTGTTTAGAGTAGACATTGTCTATCAACCACCACCAACAAATTGTAATAGTTCTAATTTATCACCATTTAGAGGTTTATATTTTGTCCATTCATCTTTTTTCACTATTTCCATATTTACAGCCGCCGCCATAACCTTATCTTCTATTTTTAGAGAAGTTATAATTTCTTGTAAAGAGATTCCTTCTTGGAATTTTTTTTCTTCACCATTAACAACAATATTCATTACACTTTACCCCATTTAGGTTTATTTAAATGATGATTTTATCAAAAATATCTTTATGTTAAGTCAAATAAAAATATTAAGACTTAAGAGCTTGGGCAATTATTTTAATGCCTTTTGTAATATCTTCTAAACTAGAGTTTGTAAAATTAAATCTAATCTCATTTTTATTTTTATTTTTTACATAAAATTCACACCCTGGTACAAATACAACTTTTTTCTTCATGCATTTATTTAAAAGCTCAAAACTATCAACATCTTTAAACTCACCATATACAAACATTCCACCTTTTGGTTTTTCATAAACAAACTCAGGAAGGTATTTATCTAATTGTTCACAAAAGTATTCTGATTTTTCTTTGTAATATTTTCTTAAAATATTTAAGTGGTTTTGATATTTTTTATCATTTTTTAAATACTCATTTAAAAGATGTTGAGATAAACCACAACTATGCAAATCAATACTCTCTTTTATTACTAAAAGTTCATCTATTAGTTTCTTATTTGCTCTTATCCAACCAATTCGAAGTGAGGGACAAAGTGTTTTTGAAAATGAACCTAGATGAAAACTATTATTTGGAATAAGTGAGCTTATACTTTTGTTTTTTTCATCAAAATATAGTTCAGTATAAGGGCTATCTTCTATTAATAATCCATTGTTTTTTTCAACTATTTTTGCTACTTCTTCTCTTTTGTATTTAGAATAAGTTCTAGTTGATGGGTTTTGAAAATCTGGAATCAAATAGCTTAATTTTGACTTTTCATAAGCTTTTTCAAAAGCTTTTAGCTCTATTCCATCGCTTTCTAGTGGAGCAGTTTTCATTTTTAAATTATTTAATTTAAAAGTATTAATTGCACCTAAATAAGAAGGATCTTCCAAAACTATAGATTTATTTTGGAAGTGTCTTGCTAAGATATATAAAGCTTGTTGGCTTCCTGTAGTAATAAGTATATTTTCTGCTGAGGTTTCAAAGCCCTCATTGCAATATTGTTTTGCAATTTTTTTTCTTAGACTTTTAATTCCATTACTTAAACTATATTGCCATACATCTCTTTTTTTTAAGATGTTGTTTGCAGATAATTTTAAATCATCAACTGGAAATAATAAGCTATTTGGTAAACCACCTGCAAAAGATATTGTCTCTTCATCTATTGCTTCAAGTATCTCTCTTATAAATGAGCGTTTCATTTAATCCTCTTTTTTAGTGAAATGATATATGAATTAAATTTTTTATTCTTTACACTTTTTGCTATAAAAACTATCTATTCTTGCTAAAAATGTAATATAATATTTTATGAAAAAAGAGACTTTGGAAAAAAGAGCAAAAATTACAAATTACATCATGTATTATATTTATCAATATATTGATACAGATATAAATATTGATACACTAAGTATGGATTTAAAAATAAGCAAATTTCATATGCATCGTATTTTTAAAGAAGAGTTTGGAAAAAATATTTATGAAGCAATAAAATCTATAAGATTACAAAAGGCTTCTACTTTGCTTATAACAAATAGGTACTCAACTATAACACAAATAGCTGCTATGTGTGGATATAGCTCCCAAACCTCTTTTATAAGAGCATTTAAACAAAGATTTAATTGTACTCCTAAGAAGTGGAAAAATGATGGTTATAAAGAGTACTCTAAAGAGATTTTAAAAGATTCAATTGATTCTTTGGATTTAAATATTCCTGAATTTAATATTGAAGCAAAGATTGTAAAAATGCCCAAATTAAGAGCTTATTATATAAGACATGAAGGTTATGATAATAGTATAAAAAATATTTGGCAAAAACTTTATACTTGGACTCTTACTAAAAATATAAAAAATTATAAACAAATAGGTATTCATCACGATAATCCAGTAATTACACCTCTTGATAAGTGTCAATACATAGCTTGTATTGTCTTAGAAGATGATATTGAAATAGAAGAGTCTTCTCTTCCAACATTTTTAATTCCAGATGGAATATACGCAAAATTCCACCTAGAAGGTTTTTCTGGAGATACTTTAAAATTTATGCGATGGCTTTATCATACTTGGTTATTAAATAGTGGATATGAGACTAAAACAGCACCTTCTTATTCAATATATGAAAAGAATCATTTTTTAGAAGATGATGAAAAATTTATTTTAGATTATTATTTACCTATTACATATGTATAAATAGTACTTAATATAAAATTGGTATAATCGCAAAAAATTATACTAGGGAAGATATGAAGAAAAAAGATTTGTTAAACTATTTATATGTTTTATTAGGAACTATGTCTTTGTCTTTTGGTGCTGTAACTTTATTATCTCCAAATGAGATAATAACAGGTGGAGGAATAGGTATTGCTTTGCTTATTCATTATGTGTTTCCTAGTCTTACTTTAGGTACATATATTATATTAGTTAGTGCTCCATTTATACTTGTAGGATATATTTATTATGGTAAAAAATATACCTTTAAGACACTTATTACAATGTTATTACTTTCCTTCTTTACAGATTTTTTTAAAGAAGTTTTAGAGTTAAAACCTTTGGTAAATGATATTCTTTTAGGAGCTGTATTTGGAGGTATATTTGTAGGATTGGGTGTTGGATTTATTATGAAAGGTAAATCTTCAACAGGTAGTACTTCTATTTCAGGAGAATTAGTAGCTTCGAAAACGAAATTCAAAGTATCTGAAATATTATTAGCTCAAGATGCAGTGATTTTGATTAGTTCAATATTTGTGTATGGAGATATTAAGAAATCATTTTATAGTCTTATTGGAGTTTATATTACTTCAAAAATTGTTGACATGGTATTAACAGGAAGACCTTCAAAAAAAGTTGTTCATATAATCTCAAATAAGGTTGAAGATTTAACTGTACACATAAGAGAAAGAATTGAAGAGCATGGAGCTGTGATTACAGGAGTTGGTTTACATAAAGGGCAAGATAAGAATATAATCTTTGTAGCTGTTGAAACAAATAAGATACAATTATTAAGAGATATTATTTCAAAGCATGATCCAGAAGCATTTTTAATCATTTCAGAAGCTTCTGAAATACTAGGAAGAGGAACTAAAATATGAAAATAAAATTAAAAGAAATAGAAGAATTTGATATAGAGATTGTTGTTTTAAAAAGTTTAAAAGAGTGCAAAAAAGAAGAAAAAGAGTTATTAAAACAAAGTGGTTTTAATGCAAATGAAGGTGAAGTTTTATTTCATAGAAAAAAACTATATGTTGGTACGAAAAAACTAAAAGGTGAAGATCTAAAAATCGCTTTTTCAAATGCCATAAAAGCTATTTTAAAAACTAAATATACAAATATAAAAATCTCACTTATAAATAAAGATAAGGGATTAAATCTAAAAGACATCGTTGAAGGTTTAGTTCTAGGATCATATTCTTTTAATAAGTACAAATCAAAAAAAGAAGAAAAAGAGTTAAATGTTTTTATTGATAACAAAGATTCAAAACACAAAAAAACTGATTTACAAAATGAGTTAAATGAAACAGTAGCGATTTGTGAAAGTGTAAACTTGGTTCGAAATATTGTTAATACTACACCTGAAGATTTTACTCCAATAACAATGGCCGAAAAGGTAAAAGAAATATCTTTTGCAAATGGCTTAGAGTGTAAAATTCAAGGTGAAGAGTATTTAGAAAAACATGGGATGAATGCTATGTTAGCAGTGGGACGTGCTTCAAGACATGAAAGTCAACTTATACATTTAACATATAAACCCAAAAATCCAAAGGGCAAAATTGTTCTTGTGGGAAAAGGTTTAACATACGATTGTGGAGGATTGAGTTTAAAATCAAGTGAAGGCATGGTCTCTATGAAATGTGATAAAAGTGGAGCAAGTGCAGTTTTAGGAGTAATGAATTCTTTAAATGCAATCTCTTGTGAATATGAAGTTCATGGAATCTTAGGGGCTGTTGAAAATATGATTGGGGGAGATGCTTATAAACCAGATGATGTATTAGTGGCTCGTAATGGTAAAACTATAGAAGTGAGAAATACAGATGCTGAAGGGCGATTGGTGCTTGCTGATTGTTTATGTTATGCCCAAGATGAGATTAAAGACATAGATTATATCTTTGACTTAGCAACCCTTACAGGAGCTTGTATTATCGCTTTAGGGGAATATACAACGGGTGTAATGGGACATAATAAAAAGCTAAAAACTAAAATCAGTAAAGCATCAGATAAATCAGGGGAATTAGTTGGATTTTTACCCTTTAATAGATACTTACCACCTATGATAAAAAGCAATGTTGCTGATATTGTAAATTCTGTTGGTTCAAAAGCTGGAGGAGCAATAACTGCTGCATTATTTTTAGATAATTTTATAAAAGATGAGAATAAAAATAAATGGTTACATTTTGATATAGCCGGAGCTGCTTATAGAGAAAAAGTATGGGGATATAATCCTTATGGAGCAAGTGGAGCAGGGGTTAGACTTCTTTTAGAATTTATTCAAAATCAAAAATAGCTCTTTAGCTATTTTTGATAATATTTAATTTTTCATTCTTCTTTTTTCATATTTTGGGTAAAGATTTATAATACTTCTTTCAAACTCTTCTTTAAACATTGTAAAATTTTTAAACTCTTTAGGAATTGGTCTAGCAAGAATTTCAAAGATGTCTAAACCATTTCTTGCGCTATGTTTTAATGTATTATCCAAATAGTTTAAATAAGCGATATCTTCATTTATGGCATTTTTAGTTTTATCAATTCTTCCATGCCCTGGAACTAAGATTTTATAGTTTATTTTTTTTAATTTTTCTAATGATTTTATCCAATCTGGAATATTTGCATGGGGAGTTGCAAGGGTTCTTTTATTGAAAACTAAATCTGCTGCATAAAGAATTTTAGTATTCTCATCATAAATTACTAAATCACTTTTTGTATGACCATCTAAATAAAAAAGTTTTAATTTATATCCATCCAAATCTAGCTCATTTGATTTTAGTATTTCATTTGGAACTTTTATTTTAGTACCATTCATAGCACCTTGCACCAAATTATTTAGATTTGCTATATACAAATCTCCATTCTGCTCTATTTCTTTTTTAGTAAACTCTGTGGAGAAGATTTCACTATTTTTAAAGGCATTATCACCTAAAAAATGGTCAGGATGGTGATGGGTATTGATGACATATTTTATGGGCTTGTTTGTGATTTGTTTTATTTTCTCTTTTAATTGTTCCCCATACTCATATGAACTACCAGTATCAATTAAAATAACACTATTTTTTGTGATAATAAAAGCAGTATTTGCAATATCACCACCATTATCAACAGAAAAGTATTCTTCTTTTCCATAAAAATAGTAGCTATTATTAGCTAATTTTATAGGTTTTAATTTAAAATCAAAAGAAAAACAAAAAGTAAAAAGGCTTAAAAATATTAATAATGATTTCATTTTATATCCACTGAAAATTCATTCCCATCAGTATCATAAAAGCTAACTTTATAATCTTTACTTTTATTTTTTGTTTCAAAAATAAATCTAGGGTTTTCACTTATTGCAGAAGAAGAAGTGATATCAGAGAGTTTTTTATCTTTAGAAAAAATAAATATTTTATTTATATAAAAGGCGCTATTACCAAATACTAAGCCAGTTTCCATTGGATGAAAAATTGAAGTTTTTATTCTAGTGATATCATCTTTTTCAAAAATCTCACCTTTTGCTTTTCCTAAATATTTATCAAAATTTGTATCACTAGAAGATACACTTGCAACAGAACATCCCCCTCCAAAACTTTTTATATCTGCACTTCCTATATGCCAAATACCTTTATCATCTTGAACTAATGCTCTTAATGGAGTCTCTTGAGCAACTTTAATATTTAAGGAAATTATTGGAAGTAAATCTGTTAATTTCATATCTACAATTATTGGAATTGGGTTTAAATCAGCAAAAACAATCATTCTTTTTGCATTTTTTATTTTTTTAGCATCTATGAAAATAGGAGCTTGTATTGGATTATCTGCAAATTTTGGAACATCTACTATTATATTTTTATCATCAAAAATATATTTTTCACCCTTAATAGTATCTTTTATAATATCTCTAAAAGTGGGGGAACTAATAGGATTATTAGCAAAAAGATTTTGAGAATATATAAATAAAAGAAGAGCAAAAAATATATTTTTCATCATAAACTCCTATTGTGTTTTAGCAATTGGAGGCATATATTCAACTCCATATTTGTTAAAAATATCTTTAATTTCACCATTTTTATAAGCTTTTTCTATTACACCATCAATAAAGTAGCTTAATGCTCTATAATTACTTCGTACGGCTGTTGCTAAATCCCATATTGATTTCATCATTGGAATACTATCGGACATATAATATTTATCTTTATTGTCTTTATATTTTAACATGTATTCAAGTTGTGTTTTTAATCCTGCAATTGCGTCAATTTTACCTAATTTAAAATCTTTAATTGCATCATCAAAATTTCTATAGTGTTTAACATTTTTTCTTATTAAACCTCTAGCAAATCCACTTAAGTGGAGATCTGGAAGCATATCAACTTCCACACCTACTGTTTGATAAGCAAATATTCCCAAAGTAGTTATTTTAGGAATTATTTCTTTGTGAGTTGCTATTACCCATTTTTCTGATTGATAAGGGCCTTTTATTGTGACCATGTCATTTTGAAGTTCACCTGTTTGTTTATCAGTTAATCTCATATATGCATAATCATAAGGTATTCTAAACATAACATCAGCTCTGTTTTTATGTACCTTATTTCCCCTAGAAATAGTATTTCTTAAATCAGCGGCTAAATCCTCATCAAAACCTGTAAAATACCAAACTGGTTTTACTCCAAGGGCTTTAGCGACTTTTTTACCAAGGTCAACATCAATTCCTTTTGCTACACCTTTTTGTTTAAAAGAGTATGGTGGAAAATCCTTATAAACTGCAATAATTATTTCTCCACTTTTTTTTATATCTTCAATGCTTCTTGCATGAAGAGAAAGTGCTAATAGTAAAATGATGAGTGTTGATTTAAGAATACTCATTTCTTACTCTTCTATATGTTTACTTACTATGAAACTTCTAATTGCCCACATAGCTTCTTGGCTTAGAACTCCTTCAAATGGTGGCATATAAACATTTCCATTTCTAACTGCTCCACCTCTTATTCTTTCCATAAACCATTCATCTCCATCCATACCTGTACCTAAGTATCTTAAGTCAGGAGCAATACCACCTGAAACAACTTCTAATCCATGACATCTAGCACAGTTTTCTTCATATCCATGTTTACCAATCTCTATGGCTTTCTTATTTCCTACATATGGATTCGTTTCTAACCACTCTTTACCTAGTGGCTTTAATCCTTTTGTATCTACAGGTTGAGGTACAACATCTCCATGTCCATATGCGAATACTGTTGAAAGCAAAACAGTAAGACCTAATTTTTGTATTTTGTTCATCTATCTTCCTTTGTAAATTTTCTGATAACGAAACTATACAAATATTTTATAGCCTGATTATAGCGATTGATTTTTTTTTAACTACGCTAAATTCAAGCTATAAATTTTGTATACAATTTTACAAATCAGTAATTTAAGGCTCAATCATGAAATATAAAATATTCTTAGTTTTCATCTTTTTTTTAATAAATCTAAATGCCCAACAAAAACTTAGAGTCGGAGTCTTAGCATATGGAACTGTAAACTGGGGCTTGGAAATTTTAAAACAAAATGGTCTTGACAAAAAGAATGGTTTTGATTTAGAAATAGTAAAATTAGCATCAAAAAATGCCCAGCTAATCTCTTTACAAGCAAATAAAGTTGACTTGATAGTAAATGATTGGATTTGGGTAAATAAACAAAGAAGTAAAGGTAAAAATTTTCTTTTTTATCCATATTCAAAAGCTTTGGGAACTTTAATGGTAAATAATCAAAGTGCAATAAATACCTTAAGTGATTTAAAAAATAAAGAACTAGGTATTTCAGGTGGAATCTACGATAAAACTTGGCTTCTTTTTAGAGCTTATTACAAAAAAGAAAATGGTGAAAAATTTGAAGAGATAGTTAAACCAGTATTTGCTTCACCTCCAATTTTATATAAAAAAATGATGGATAACTCTTTAAATGCAGCAATTAACTTTTGGCACTTCAATGCAAAACTTCCAAAAGAAAAATTTACTCCTTTGATAGAAATAAGTGATATCTTAAAAAGCTTAGGTATAAATAGTGATATAAGTTTCGTAGGCTGGGTATTTAACAAAGATTTTGCTTCTAAAAACAAAGATTTAATAAACTCTTTTTTTAATGCAAGTTTACAATCAAAAGAGTTATTAGCAAGTGATGATAAACAATGGGATAAGATAAAAAAACTAGTAAAAACAAAAGATAATAAAATATTTGAGTCTTTAAAACAAGAGTATATAAAAGGAATAATAACAGAGTTTACAAAAGATGATATAAGTGAGTTAAAAAAAGTTTATAAGATTTTATCAAGGGAAGCTGGGGCAAGTTATATAAGTAAAGATGTACCATTTGATGAAACTATATTTTGGTTAAAATAATGCTGAAAAATCAAACTAAAATCTTCTCTTTTATGTTATTTTTGATTCTTTGGCAAGCTCTTTCCTTGCTTATTAATTCAGACTTGTTTCCAAGCATAATTGATATTGTAATGAGTTTGCAAGAACATATTGAAAATAAAGATCTTTTCTGGAATTTGTTTATAACTTTATATAGAGTATTTGTAGCCTTTTTTATTACTATGTTTATAGGAGTGATTTTTGGTTTGCTTATGGGATTTTATAAAAGAGTTGATGATTTTTTTGATTTTTTCTTAATCTTAGGCTTAAATATTCCAGCACTAGTTACTATTATTATTTGTTATATTTGGTTTGGGCTTACTGATTTTTCAGCTATTTTAGCAGTTGTTATAAATAAAGTTCCAATTATAATTGTGAACATTAGAGAAGGAACAAAGGCTTTTGATAAGAAGTATATGGATTTTGCAAAGATTTATAAACTATCAAGAAAAGAGATTTTTTTTAATATTTATCTTCCTCAATTATATCCTTATCTTTTAGCGACGACTAGGTTATCCCTTTCACTTATTTGGAAAATTGTTTTAGTGGTGGAACTTCTTGGTAGAAGTGATGGGATTGGTTTTCAAATAAGTATGTTTTATCAATACTTTGATATTTCTTCTATTTTAGCTTACTCTTTTGCTTTTATTTGCGTAATTTTACTAATAGAACATAAGATACTAAAACCAATAGATAACCGATTAAAAGTTTGGAAATAAGATGCTAAATATAAATATTAAAGAAAAGAAATTTAATGATAATATCATATTAAAAAATATAAATATTTCCATTAAAGAGGGTGAATTTATTTCTGTTATTGGACCTTCTGGTTGTGGGAAAACCACATTATTAAATATTGTATCCAGCTTAGATATGGATTATCAAGGAGAGTTATTAGGGGACTTTTCAAAACTCTCTTTTATGTTTCAAGATGATAGATTATTGCCTTGGCTTAGTATAAAAGATAATTTACTTCTTGTTTCAAAAACAAAAGATATGGCTGAGATAGAAGAAATGCTTTGTTTAATTGGTCTAAATCATATTTTAAATGAGTATCCAAATAGGCTTTCAGGTGGTATGAAAAGAAGGGTTGCTCTTATAAGAGCTTTTATAAATAAACCTAAAATAATAGTTTTAGATGAACCTTTTATTTCACTAGATTATCCAACTTCAATGGCCTTAAAAAAAGATTTTTTAGCTTTTTGCAAAAAGTTTAATCCTACAGTTATTCTTGTAACCCATGATTTAAGTGAAGCTGTACACTTATCAAATAGAATAATATTTTTAAGCTCTAATTATGCTACGAAGATTTTGGATTATGAAAATGATAATAATCAAGAATCAGATATTAAAAGAATAGATGAAAAGAAAAATATAATTTTAGATTTATATCCTAAAATTTTAGAAGGAAAGATATGAAAAAGTTAGTTTTTATCTCAATATTTGCAAGCTTTTTAAGTGCACAAAACTCTATGATGCAAATATATAAGCCAGTAACAGGTTCTTGTCCTCAAGATTGGATTGAAGAGATGACAAAAGAAGTAAAAGAGGTAAATGTAGTCTCTTTAATGAATGTAAAGAATTTAAAAAAAGAAATAGGTATTCCAAAAGAGATACAATCTTGTAATACTTCTATTATAGATGATTATGTATTTGAGGGAAATGTTCCAGCTCGTGCCATAAAAGATTTCTTTAAAACAAAACCTAAAAATGCCATAGGTTTATCACTTCCTGCTTATGAAAATGATAAAAGTCCTAAAACTGTTTTTGTGTTATTTGAAGATAAAACTTATAAAATATTTGGTAAATATTAAATAATATCTTCAGAGTTTAGATTCTTTATTACTTGTTGTAAAGTTTTTTCTGTTTGAATTGCTTCATTTGGAGTTAAGTTTTTATAAATAATGCTATTAACATTATTTGATATTTCTTCAAATACTGGTTTTAGATCTTTACCTTTTTGTGTTAATTTTACAAAGGTAACTCTAGAATCTATTTTTGACTTTTCTTTTTCTATATAACCCATTTTTACTAACTTATCCACCAGTATTGTAACAGTTGGTTTTGTTTTATGAACAAAGTTTGATATGTCTTTCATCGTAACTTGTTCATTTTCATATAATAAAATAAAAATACTTCCATGTGATGGAACAATGCCATTTATATGGTTCTTTTCTAGTTGGGAGATAATTAATCTATTTGATAAATCTGTTATTTTACTTGCAAGAGCAATTAATTCTTTTTTCATTTTTTGATTATAGTTAGATGACTAATTATTGTCAAGGGTTTAAATGTAGCAAAGATTGCTACATTTAATATTTTATTAGAATTTTCCATTAGAATTCTGCCATTTAGATTTATCTAAAATCTCTTCAATTGTGTTCCAATGCTCTACAATTTTCCCATCTTCTATTCTAAATAAATCATAAAAACTAGATGATTTATTCATAAATATTCCTTCACTTATTGCTAATACAAAATTTCCTTCTGCTAATATCATGTGATTTTTTTCATATGTCATTGGCATTCCAGCTTTTGATAGGGCACTTAAGGCTTCACCTAAACCACTAAGTCCATCTTTTACATTAGGATTGTGTTGTAAATATTTTTTTGTAGAGATGTATTCTGTGATTTTATTTGGGTTTTTTCCCATCAAAATGTCATTTACAAAGTTTTTAACTAATAGTTTATTTTGAGTAGTTTTTTCTATGTCTTCTAGTTTTGTAGCACCATCAATTTGAGATCTACCACTTGCTGTTGTTTTTGAAATAGCTTGTAAATTATCCCAATGCTCAACAATCTTTCCATTTTCAAATCTAAATACATCAAAACCAACTTTTTCTCCAAAGAAATTATATTTTGTATGTGTAAATACATAATCTCCATCTTGAAATACTCTTATTACATCAACTTTAGCACTTCCTTTTGGAAGTTTACTTAATAGTTCTCCAAAACCTTTTAAGCCATCTTTTACAGCCAAGTTATGTTGAATATATTTATTTTGATTGATATATGATACTGGCTTTGTATCTCCTGTTTCAATTGAGTTTAATAACTCTACAACTTTTTCTTTTTTTGTAACTTTATTATTTTCTTTTTGTAAATTTGTATTATTTACGCAAGCAGTGAAAGCTAAAATAATCAAAAGCAATATTCCTAAATTCTTTTTCATCTCTTATCCTTTTTTCTTTTTATAATTAGATATCTAACTATTTATATTGAAATTATAATTAGATATCTAACTAATGTCAAGGGAAAGTATAAAACTTGTAAAGAAATAGCGATAATACCGGATTTAGTCTAAGCTATTTAAAATCAGTTTTTTTAATGTTTCGTTGATTTTATTGGCAATTTTATCATTTACTTTAAATGTTTTGTAGAATTTATATGAGATATAAGTTGTGTTTTTATCTTTTTGGTAAATTGAAATTGCTAAAGGGCAATAGTTTATATTGTTGAAATTTTCTTTTACCATTTGCAAAGTAAAACTACTTTTGCAAATACCAAGGTTTATTCCCTTTTTTAAAACTCCTTTTTCTCCAAGGAAAGTTGCTACTTCATTTGTAGCTTTTGCAAGATTTAGTTCATAAACGATGGTAAACCCTTGATAATTTATCTCATCTTTTAAATCAACTAAATCTTTTTCAAAATTGGAATTAGTAACTTCTACTAAAAATAGATTTTTATTTTCAATTATTTTATAATCTGCATTTAAAAAGCAGAAAACTAATGAAAATAGAAAAAATACTTTCATTAGTTTTTACACTTCATTTCAAAAGGAGCGATTCCTAAAGTATCCAAATCAGTAACAGGATGTAAAAATCCTACTTGTGGAGAAGTAGATATTAAAGCTCTTGGTTGTACAAGTGAAATAGGAAGTCTTATTTGCCCATTATAATCTCTAAAAGAGACCTTTCTTCCCAAATATGCACCTAATTCAAAATCTTTTGAATGTATATAATTCATATTTGTATTTAAATCTTTTGCTTTAGTATTCATTACTGAGTTTACAATTGTTCTAACTGCTAACCAATTTGAAAAGTCATTTGATTGCATCCATCTTGAAGCAAACTTTTCAAATCTTTTTTGCATTTGAGCTGCACCCCAAGCTTCAATTACCCTGTGCCATAAAACTGGTTTTAAACCTTGAGTTCCTGCTATTGGTCGTGGAAGCCAAGTATTAAAATATAAAAACTCACCAAAGTCTCCATAATAATCAGCCACAACTAATACATCATAATCATCAGCTTGAGTAAATGAAGGAAACTCTGCACCTGCTTTTCTTCTAATATCAGTATTGTTTTCCCAGACTTTTTCTTTTACAATTTTTAGGCCAAATTTTTTAACTGCTCTTTTTATATCTTTTGTTATTTCAACATCTTTTGGATTTTTACCACTTAATAAAAATATATCTTTAAAATTTCTTTTTACTAAAAACTGGGCTAATCCATCATAAAGCATTGCATTACTAGGCGCTGTATGAAGTAAGTTTTGTTGACAATAATCTTGTCTTAAACTTGTGGTTTGGCTACTTGCATTAAACAATAAAGCTTTTTTAGATAGAGGATTATTTAATAACTCTTTTAAAAAATCATCTTCTACATTTAATATAACAAAGCTATTACCTTCATTTATAAACTTTTCAAAACTTGTTATTAACTCTTTTTTATCAAAAGAGATTGTTTTTTCAAGAGTGAAATTTTGATTTAAAAACTTCGCACTTTTATTACTATCTTTTATAGAAAGCTCTGCTCCTTTTATGCCTAAATCATCAGGATCGGCTATTACATTTGATAGAACAGGAGGCTTTTGTATTTTTTGCTCTAGATATAAGATATTGACATTTAAAAGTTCTGCTTTTACAAAACTAAGTAATATGAAAGAAAGTAGTAAAAATTTCATTTTTTCCCTTTAAAACTTTTTATTTAGTATATACAATATTTATAGCCTAAGTTTAGCAAAAAAATTATCGCTAAACTTAGGCTATAAATATCGTATACAATTAGGGAACTTAATTTAAAGGAAGTAAAATGAAAAAAATTGTTTTAGCCTCAACACTTATTAGTAGTTTGTTATTAGCAGATACTATATATGTATCAAATGAAAAGGATAACACTATTAGTGTAATTGATTCAGATACAAATAAAGTAGTTGATACTATTAATGTGGGACAAAGACCAAGGGGAATACTTTTAAATAATGAAAATACTAGATTGTATATTTGTGCTAGTGATGATGATACTGTACAAGTATTAGATTTAAAAAGTAAAAAAATACTTTATAATTTACCCTCAGGTGAAGACCCTGAACAATTTGCTTTAACTCCTGATGGAAAAGAGCTTTATATCTCAAATGAAGATGATGCAATAGTAACAGTTGTTGATACACAAAATAAATCTGTAATTGCTCAAATAGAAGTTGGAGTAGAACCAGAAGGTATGGCTGTGAGTCCTGATGGGACGGTTGCTATAAATACAACTGAAACTTCAAACTTTTTACAATGGATTGATACAAAAACAAAAAAAATCATTAATACAACACTTGTTGATCAAAGACCAAGACACATAGAGTTTTCAAAAACAGGAGATATGGTTTGGGCATCATCTGAAATAGGTGGAACAGTTATGGTTGTAGATGCAAAAACAAAAAAATGGTTGCTAAAATAGGTTTTAAGATTCCTGGAATTTTTAAAGATTTGATACAACCAGTTGGTATTAAATTAACAGACGATGGGAAGTATGCTTTTGTAGCCTTAGGGCCTGCAAATCATGTTGCCGTTGTTGATACAAAAACATATAAAGTAGTAAAATATCTATTGGTAGGAAAAAGAGTTTGGCATATGGCTTTTGCAAATAATGGAACAAAATTATATACTACAAATGGTGTAAGTGGAGATGTATCAGTTATAGATGTAGATTCTCTAAAAGTTGAAAAAAGTATAAAAGTAGGAAGATACCCTTGGGGTCTTGCTGTAATTCCAAAGTAAGAAGATGAAAAATAATATTTTAAATTTTAAAAATGTGGATTATTCATATGGACAAAAAGTTGCTTTAAATGATGTCTCCTTTTCAATAGAAGAGGGGACATTTTCTGTACTATTAGGACTTAATGGTGCAGGAAAATCTACAATCTTTTCACTAATAACAAGACTTCAAAATCTTCAAAAAGGTGAAATAGATATAAATGGATACCCAATAAAAAATTATTCAAATGCTTTAAAAGATATTGGTATTGTATTTCAAGAACCAACATTGGATTTAGATTTGACTGTAAAACAAAATTTATTTTATTATGGTTCATTAAAAGGTTTGAGTTTTAAACAAACATTAAAATCTATTGATTCTCAAATAACAAAATTAGAATTAGAAGAAATTTTAGATACGCAAGTGCGAAAATTAAATGGTGGACATAGAAGAAGAGTAGAGATTTTAAGAGCTTTGATAAATAAACCAAAACTTTTACTTTTAGATGAACCTACAGTTGGACTTGATGTTAAAAGTAGATTTGATATTTTAAATTATGTAAGAAATTTAGTAAAACAAGAGGGTATATCTGTACTTTGGATTACCCACTTATTTGATGAGGTAGCTTTAGAAGATAATATATCAATCATAAAATCAGGAAAAATCGTTGATAGTGGAATAGTTCAAAAACTAATGCAAAAGTATGAAAAAGATAATCTTATTGATACTTTTAATTTTCTTGTAGGATAAATGATGAATAAATATTTATTTTGTATGCAAGGAATTGTTTATAAAGAGTTGATAAGATTTTTAAAACAAAAAAGTCGTTTCTTTTCAGCATTAGTGAGACCATTACTTTGGTTATTTATATTTTCAGTTGGATTTAGAACTGCTCTTGGTTTGGCAATTACTCCACCTTATGAGACATACATTACTTACGAAACTTATATTGTTCCTGGACTTGTGGGAATGGTTTTACTTTTTAATGGTATGCAAAGTTCTTTAACTATGATATTTGACCGAGAAATGGGAAGTATGAAGATACTTCTAACTTCATATATAAATAGAAACTATTTACTATTTTGTAAGATGTTTGCAACTTCTGTAGTATCTACTATTCAAGCAATTACTTTTCTAATAGTGGCAAAACTTTATGGGGTGGATATTGAAAATGTAGCGATTTTAGTAACTATTCCAATAATTATGATTTCATCTATTATTTTAAATGCCTTTGCACTTTTCATCTCTTCTGTTATAAAACAATTGGAAAATTTTGCTACTGTTATGAACTTTGTAATATTTCCTATGTTTTTCCTAAGTAGTGCTTTATATCCCCTTTGGAAAATAAAAGATTCATCACTTTTTCTTTTTAATCTTTCTTCTTTCAATCCATTTACTTATATAGTTGAAGCAATAAGGTTTTCACTTTATATGAAATTTGATTTAGAGGTGTTTTTAATATTAGCAATTTCTTTAGCTATTAGCCTTGCTATGGCATTTCTTGGCTTTAAAAGTAAAAAAGTAAATCATAGCTAAACTCAAGCTATACAACTCATGTATACTTTCAATCAGACAAATTTTCAGTTTGTTATTAACATAATAAGGAGAAAAAAATGATTAAGAAGAAACTACTAACTAGCGCAGTTGCCGTTACACTAGCTGCACTAATTAGCGGATGCGTTACTTCGAACAGCACTATGAATGGTAGCACAAATGAGGTTACAAAACCATCTTATGCACCAGTAACTAATGCTGAAATCTTAAATGATGAGAAGTCTACAGGGGATGTATTAACTTATGGAATGGGGCTTAAAGGTCAAAGATACTCACCCTTAACTCAAATCAATAAAGATACTGTAAAAGACCTAGTTCCTGTATGGAATTTTTCTTTTGGTGGAGAAAAACAAAGAGGTCAAGAATCTCAACCAATCATAAAAGATGGTGTTATGTATGTAACTGCATCTTATTCAAGAGTATTTGCTATAAATTTAGCAACTGGGGATGAATTATGGCAATATGATGCAAGATTACCAGATGCAATTTTACCATGTTGTGATGTTATAAATAGAGGGGTTGCAATTTATGACAATCTAGTAATTTTTGGTACATTAGATGCAAAACTTGTTGCACTTAATAGAGAAACTGGAAAAGTAGTATGGAAAAAAAGAGTAGCTAATTATAAAGATGGATACTCAATTACAGCTGCACCAATTATTGTAAAAGATATGGTAATCACTGGTGTTGCTGGTGGTGAGTTTGGTGTTGTAGGTAAAGTTGAAGCTAGAAATCCAAAAACTGGAGCAGTTATTTGGTCTAGACCTACAGTTGAAGGAAATATGGGATACCTAAATGGTAAAGAAAATGGAATTACTGGTGGAGAAGCTGGTAAAACTTGGCCTGGAGATATGTGGAAAACAGGTGGAGCCGCGACTTGGCTTGGTGGAACATATGATCCAGAGACTGACCTTTTATACTTTGGTACAGGAAATCCAGCTCCATGGAATTCACATTTAAGACCAGGGGATAATTTATACTCTTCTTCAAGATTAGCTATAAATCCAGATACTGGAAAAATAGTTTGGCATTTTCAAACTACTCCACATGATGGTTGGGATTTTGATGGTGTAAATGAATTAGTTTCATTTGATTATACTAATAAAGATGGAAAAGTTGAAAAGCTAGCAGGAACTGCTGATAGAAATGGTTTCTTCTATGTATTAAATAGAGAAAATGGTAAATTTATCACTGCACATCCATTTGTTTCAAATATTACTTGGGCAAAAGGAATTGATAAAAATGGTAGACCAATTTACAATGAAGATAGTAGACCAGGTGATCCAAGTGGTGATACAAAAGGAAAAGCTGTATTTAATGTTCCTTCATTCTTAGGTGGAAAAAACTGGATGCCAATTTCTTATTCAAAAAATACAAAAATGTTCTATGTTCCTTCAAATGAGTGGGGTATGGAAATTTGGAATCAACCAGTTTCTTATAAAAAAGGTGCTGCATATTTAGGTGCTGGATTTACAATTAAACCAATTTTTAAAGATCACATAGGTTCATTAAAAGCTATTGATCCAATGACTGGAAAAATTAAATGGGAATTCAAAAATAAAGCACCATTATGGGCAGGAACATTATCAACTGCAGGTGGTTTAGTATTTACAGGTACTCCTGAAGGTAAATTTATGGCATTTGATGATGAAACAGGAAAAGTTTTATATAAATTTAATGCAGGTTCAGGGATCGTATCTTCTCCAGTTACTTGGGAAGAAAATGGTGAACAATATGTTGCTATAATCTCTGGTTGGGGTGGAGCTGTTCCTTTATGGGGTGGTGAAGTTGCAAAAACAATTAAAAACATCAACCAAGGTGGAACAGTATTAGTATTTAAATTACACAAATAAAAAGTAAAAATCTTGAAAAGGAGGACAATATTATGAAATGGGAAACACCAGCGTTCGTTGATAATAGATTTGGTTTTGAAGTGACAATGTATATTTGTCATGAATAAGTCTTTTTAACTATGAATTTAAAAGTTAGGGATAACTCCCTAGCTTTTATTTTTTTTACTTGAGTTTATAATAGATAAATTCAATTAAAAAAAGAGTTAGGATTATTATGAAAATAGAAGTTTTAGGTTCAAGTGCTGGGGGAGGGCTTCCTCAGTTTAATTGTAATTGTGATAACTGTAAAGCTTATAGACAGGGCAAAAAAACAGTTAAAAGAAGAACTCAAAGTTCAATTACTATTAGTGAAGATGGAGAAAATTGGGTTTTATTTAATACTTCACCTGATATTTTAGAACAAATACATAATTCACCTTTTTTACAACCACAACAAAGACGAGAAACTAAAATAAAAGCAATCATTTTTATTGATGCTCAAATTGACCATACAACTGGTCTTTTGATGTTAAGGGAAGGTTGTCCCCATGAAGTTTATTGTACCAAAGAAGTAAAAGAAGAACTTAATACTTCATTTCCACTTTTTAAGATGCTAACCCATTGGGATGGTGGAGGAATTAAATATAATGAAATCACTCCAAATAACAAAAGCTTTAAAATACCAGTAATGCCAAATTATGAGTTTTTTGCACATCCTCTTATTTCAAATGCACCTCCATATTCTAAATATAGAGATAAACCAAGGGCAGGGGATAATATTGGTATTGTAGTTAGAAATAAAACTACTGGCAAAAAACTTTTTTATCTTCCAGGACTTGGAGTTGCCCAAGAACATATAATAAAAGAGATGTCTGATGCTGATATTTTATTAGTTGATGGAACAGTTTGGACAAATGATGAGATGATAAAAAATGGTTTTTCAACAAAGCTAGGAACTGATATGGGACATCTTCCTTTAAGTGGAGAAAATGGACTTATCAAGATACTTGATACTTTGGGAAAACCAAGAAAAATATTAATTCATATAAATAATACAAATCCCATTCTTGATGAAGAAAATGAAGAGTACAAAGAACTTATTTCCCATGGGATTGAAATATCTTATGATGGCATGAGTATCGATTTATAGAGGTTAAGGCTTTATTCTTAAAGCCCTTTAGGTTTTCTCAAAGAGAGTTTGACAACAGTCTTCTTTTAAGGATTTTTTATAAATTCTGTTAAAAAGAAGACAAAAAAGAAGAGGTTCCCTTTTTTTGTGGGAACCATAAAAAAAGGAGACAATGATATGACAAAAAAAATGGAACAATTATTATCAAAAGAAGAGTTTGAAGCAAAATTAAGAGCTATGGGTGATATGTATCATATTCATCATCCTTTTCATATAAGAATGTATGAAGGGTCTTGTACAAAAGAAGAGATTCAAGGTTGGGTTGCAAATAGATTTTATTATCAAACTGCTATTCCTATCAAAGATGCTGCGATTATGTCAAATAATCCACCATTAGAAGATAGAAGAAAATGGATAGATAGAATAATTGACCATGATAGTGTTGGTGGTGGAATTGAAGCTTGGTTGGAATTGGGTGAAGCAGTAGGACTAAATAAAGAGGACTTAATCTCTCATAAGTATGTATTGCCAGCTGTAAAATTTGCAGTTGATGCTTATATAAATTTTGCAAAACAAAGACCATGGAAAGAAGCTGCAATGTCATCTTTAACAGAGATGTTTGCTCCACAAATTCATCAACAAAGACTTGATACTTGGCCAAAAAATTATCCTTGGATTGAGCAAAATGGATTAAGATATTTTCAAAAAAGATTAAGCGAAGCAAGAAGAGATGTTCAGCATGGATTGGCTTTAACATTAGAAGAGTTTAATACTATAGAATTACAAAAAAAAGCATGTGAAATTTTACAGTTTAAATTAGATATTCTTTGGACTATGTGTGATGCTTTATATTTAGCATATGAACTTAAGCGACCACCATATTTTAATATAAAGGGATGTAATGCAACTAGAAAAATCAATTGCAGTGAATAATCACTTTCAATTACAGTATGAAGAGGCACAAAAGTGTTTTGTACTACTTTATCCTGAGGGAATGGTACAGTTAAATGGAAGTGCTGGAGAGATAATGAATTTATGCGATGGCGAAAAAAGCTGTTTAGATATTGCAAAAATTTTAGAAGAAAAGTTTCAAATGGCTGATTTAAAAAAAGATGTAGAAGCTTTTTTAACAGAAGCTTTAGAGCGTAAGTGGGTGATGTATGCAAACTGATATTAAGCCACCACTTTGGATGCTTTTAGAGTTAACTCATAAGTGCCCTTTGGAGTGTTCATATTGTTATAATCAACTTGATTTTGCAAATACTAAAGATAGTATGAGCAAAGAAGATTGGTTTAGGGTTATGGAAGAAGCAAGAGCGATGGGTGCTGTTCAATTAGGTTTTTCAGGTGGTGAACCACTTTTAAACAAAGATATTTTAGAGATTGTCAAAAAAGCAGCAGATTTGAAGTTTTATACTAATCTTATAACTTCAGGGGTTGGGGCTGATTTGTCTATTGTTCCAAAGTTAAAAGAAGCAGGATTAAAAACAGTTCAACTTGGAATTCAATCCCATGATGCCAATACAACAGCACTAATTACAAATAATAAAAATGCCCAAAGGGATAAATTAGCCTTTGCAAAAGCTTGTAAAGATAATGGCTTGCAACTTATTGTTAATTCGTGTATTACACGACAAAATATTCACCAAGTGGGAGATATAATTGAGTTTGCAAACTCTATTGGAGCAAATTATTTAGAAATAGCAAATATACAATATTATGGTTGGGCTTTAAAAAATATAGATGCCCTTTTACCAACAGAAGAACAACTTAAAAAAGCAAAAGAAGAGGTTGATTTTTATAGGGAAAAAAGAGATGATATGAAAGTCTTTTTTGTAGTGCCTGATTATTTTGCTACAAGACCAAAAGCCTGTATGAATGGTTGGGGAACTACTTTTTTAACTATCAATCCTGATGGAGTAGCACTTCCTTGTAATACAGCTAATACTTTGCCCTTAGAATTTCCCAATGTAAAAGAGTTCTCAGTAAAAGAGATATGGAATGATTCTGAAGCATTTAACTTTTTTAGGGGTGATAAATGGATGAAAGAGCCTTGTCGAACTTGTCCTGAAAAAGAGACTGATTTTGGAGGTTGTAGATGCCAAGCTTATGCTTTAACAAAAGATATGAATGAAGCTGACCCAGTTTGCGATAAATCTTCTTATCATAAAGTAGTTTTAAATAAGGTACAAACTGCTCTAAAATCAAATAGTGAACCAGTTTATAGAAATAAACAGAACTCTTTGTCTTTTATAAATGAAGCTTAACTAAGCGTAAGAGATTATCTTACACTTAGTTTATTTTTCTTAATTTGCTCTATTAACTTAGTTATATTTTTCATTTTTTTCTCTTCTTCTTCAATATGATCAATTGCATCCATATTAAATTTTTCTAATTTTTTATCTAAATAACTAGTATCAAGTTTCCCTTCAATAAAGTCTAAATCTCGTACAATTTCTCTGTGTAAAGGAATATTTGTAGGAAGTCCTTCTATATAAAATTCATCTAAAGCTCGTCTTGCTTTTTTAACTGCACCATCCCAATCAAGTGCCCACACTATAAGTTTTCCTACCATTGAGTCATAGTTTGGTGGAATTTTATAACCTGTATAAACACTTGTATCTATTCTTACTCCTGGACCTCCTGGAGTTAAGTACTTAGTTATAGTTCCAGATGCTGGCATGAATTTTTTCTTTGGATCTTCTGCATTGATTCTAAATTCTATTGCATATCCTCTGAAGTTTATCTCTTCTTGTAAAAATTGGAGTTTATCACCTTCTGCTATTTCTATCATTCTTTGGATAATATCAACACCAGTAATTAGCTCAGTTACTGGATGTTCCACTTGAACTCTGGTATTCATCTCAATAAAATAAATATTGTCTTGGGCATCAACTAAAAATTCGATTGTTCCAACACTTTCATAACCCAATTTGAACATAGCTTTGGTAGAAACTCTATATAACTCTCTTCTTACATTTTCATTTAATCTAGGACTTGGAGCTATTTCTATTACTTTTTGATGTCTTCTTTGAATAGAACAGTCCCTTTCACCTAAGTGAAGGACATTTCCATACTTATCAGCTATAACTTGAACTTCAATATGTCTTGGATTTTCCACATATTTTTCTATAAAGGCATCACCTTTTCCGAAGAATTTCTTAGCTTCTGCAGTTGCTGCTTCAAACATAGCTTTAAAGTCTTTTTCTTCTTTAACTATTCTCATTCCTCTTCCACCACCACCAAACGCAGCTTTGATGATAATTGGAAAACCAATTTCCCTTGAAATTCTTTCACCTTCTTTTACATCTACAATAGGAGTACTTGTTCCTTCTAATACTGGAACTCCAATAGTTTTCATAGCAACTTTTGAAGCCATCTTATCTCCAAAAAGTGCTATATGTTCAGCTTTTGGACCTATAAAAATAATACCTGCTTTATCACAAGCTTCTGCAAACTCTGCGCTTTCAGATAAAAACCCATATCCAGGATGAATGGCATCACATTGAGCTTTTAAAGCAAGAGATATGATTTTATCAATATTTAAATAAGCATCTAGGGCATCTCCTAAAAAAGGATAACACTCATCAGCTTTTTTTACCCAAATACCTTCAATATCTACTTCTGAAAATATTGCGACACTTTTAATATCTAACTCTTTACAAGCTCTTATTATTCTAAGAGCTATTTCACCTCTATTTGCTACTAGGACTTTAGAAATTTTTCTTGACATAATTCTTCCCTATTTAAGTTTTTCTTATTCTAGGGTTTTAAAAAAAATAGTTCTTCTTTTTTTTTGCTTAAATAGTTGTTTATTAGTGCTTATTTAATAGTTTGATAGTGTTATTTTTATTTAAGAGGTACTTAGTTTGGTCTTTCGACCATATAACCAATACCTCTAATATTTAAAATAAAATCTTCTTTTAGTACTTTTTTTACCCGATTAACTTCTGCTCTTATTGTGGCATTATCTATATAATCATCATTCCAAACATATACTCTAAACATATCATAATTACAAACTAAAGATCTATTTGCAGCTAATAAATCTATTATTTGGATTTGTCTTTTAGGTAGTATTTGTGGTTCATTGTTAAATAATAAAATCATATTTTTAGAATCATAACTATATGATTTTGATAATCTTTTATGTTGTTGATGGACTTGGCTTGTTTTTAAAAATTTGTTTATTCTTAGTGTCAATTCTTTTAAATGAAATGGTTTTTTTAAATAATCATGGCAACCTATATCAAAAGCCCTTGTAATATCTTCAATATCAATAAGTGCAGAAATAAAGATTGTAGGTACCATTCTTTTTTGTTTATGTAAATTTTCAAGGATAGTTAAGCCATCCACATCTGGGACATTTATATCAAAAATCAATAAATCAAATTGTTCTTTATCCAAAGTCTCTATACATTGGTTTCCATCCATAACAGAATGAACTACATGTCCAGTAGATTCTAAGTAAGTTTTGATTGCTTTATTTAACATACTGTCATCTTCAAGTAATAATATTTTCATAATTAACCTTTAAAAATATATGTAAAACTAGTAGTATCAATATCTGAGTTTACTTTTATGATAACTCCCTCTTCATCGCAAATCCTTTTTACTAAATTTAAACCTAATCCAAATCCATTTTTGGATTTTTCTTCTCTATAATATTCTTGGAATATTTTTTCTGGATCCTGTATTTTTTTTGAGTTACTTGATACTGTAAATTTTAAGTAGTTATTAACTTCTTCAACTCTTACATTTATATCTTTTCCTTTGTTTGTGTATTTTATAGCATTTGATAAAGTATTGTCAACTATTCTTTGTAATTTTGTCTCACTAAAGTTAATCATCATTTTATCCCTATTACTCTCTAAATTAAATTTTGAAGATACTTGTGTTGCTACATTTTTGAAAAAGTATACTCTACTTCTAACAAAATTAACTAAATCTAGTGAGTAAACTTTGTACTCAACTTGGTCTTTTTTTACTAAATAACTCAAATCATCATAAATAGAAAATATACTTTTCATGGCAACTTCTATATTTGAAAGATATTCACTTTTTTGATATTTCATCTCATGAAGTTCTATATTACTCATAATCACTGATAGAGGAGTATTTGTTTCATGAACGGCATGCCTTAAAAACATTTTCTGATTTTTAAGTATATTTTCTGAATATGCGATATGTTCTTCTAATCTTTTTGATTGTTCATCATGATCTTTTGCACTTTGTTGAATTAGATTTGTTAATGCTTGAATAGTCTTTGCATAAGAGCTTTCATTTTTATTTACTATTTTTTCTATTTTAGGGATATCTTTTTTTACTGTATGAATATTTTCAGTTAATCCTACTAGAGTAATTGTTTGATTCATAAGCTCATTTCTGTCATTTTCATGAAAAAACTCTGCATAAGTAAAGAAACCAGAAGTAGGAGCAATAGCAGCAAATGGTTCAATTTCAAGCTTGATTAGGCTTTGCATATATCTTCTTCTTGCCATACATGAGTATATGAAAAATGTTTCAGCTGGATATTCATGTATACTTTTTAAATACTGTATTGGGTTTTTTATAATAAGTTCTGCATTTGCAAATCCAAGTCTTACTTTATCACCTTTGTATAAGTTTCCTCCACAACCAAAACTTCCATCAGGGTATCTTGTAAGAACTGCTCTTGCTACAGACATACCATTTCTTTGAACTATTAATGGAAATTCTGTGTAAGAATCACTATTACCTAGATACTTCTCATAAAAATCCATAGCATCCATTCCTGAAATTCCATAAATTCTATTGCCTTTAACTTTGTCAATAGTATGTTCAATTCCAATTGGAGACCAGTCATATTTATGATCATTTGTCACAAGTAAAATATCAGAGTTTAATGATATGGCAACGGCACCATTAGCCAATATCTTTCTACCACAAGATACATAGGTTTGTTTAAATACACCATTATCTCCAGCCATTCCACCAGCTACCATTATGGATTTGTTAAAAGCAGTTATTCCTTTTAAATAGTCTTCTCCATTTGTAGTTGTTCCATCTGTAAAGGTAATTATTAGCTTTGTATTGTCCGTTACTATATCTTTTGCTATTTCATATCCACTATTAAAAGAGTTACTCCCTTCTTTTATTGATGACTTAATAGTAGTATTTTCAAAAACTGATATGGAAACAACAGTTTTAAAAGTTGATACTTTTTTGTCTTTTATCTCTCCATCGGTTGTTGTACCTATTATAGTAGCATGTGGTATGTTATCTGCCAAAAGATTAATAATATATTCTAAAGTATTTTCTTCTTTTCCACAAAATACTTGTATTAGGATGTTTTTTTTGTCTTTAAAAAATGAATAATCTATCTCTTTTTTAAATGAATGATTCTGATATATATAATTGTATGTATTCATAAAAATATTGTAACATAAAAAAATACTCTTTTTATAAAAATAATATAAAATTTAAAAAGCTATCAAGCCCATATAATAGGACTTGTCTTAATTGTATTATGTTGCTATATTCATGCTATATAGATGGCTATATTCAGGCTATAATAGTGGAGTAGAATTTCATTACAGAAAAAATTTGATAATCAAACTTTTTCAGATTTTAACACATATAAAAGGAAAAAAAATGGCATACGCAAAACCAACATACAAAGCTCAATATGAAAACTTTATAGGTGGAGAATGGGTAGCACCAAAAAGTGGTGAATATTTTGATAATGTTTCTCCAGTTGATGGTGAAGTTTTAACAAGAATCCCAAGATCAAATGAAGAAGATGTTGAATTAGCAATTAAAGCTGCAAACAAAGCATTTGAAGCTTATAAACATACATCAGTAGTTGAAAGAAGTAATCTTCTAAATAAAATTGCTGATGCTATTGAAGCAAATTCAGAAGCTTTAGCTATTGCTGAAACTTTAGATAATGGTAAAGCTGTAAGAGAAACTTTAGCAGCTGATGTTCCTTTAGTAATTGATCATTTTAGATATTTTGCTTCAGTTATTAGAGCAGAATCTGGTACAGTTGCAGATTTAGATGCAGATACTATTTCTCAAGAAGTTCATGAGCCATATGGTGTTGTTGCTCAAATTATTCCTTGGAACTTCCCACTATTAATGGCTGCTTGGAAACTAGCTCCTGCTTTAGCTGCTGGGAATTGTATTGTAATGAAGCCAGCAAGTGCAACTCCAATGTCAATTTTAATTTTAATGGAAACAATTCAATCAGTATTACCAGCAGGTGCAATTAATATTATTAATGGTGCAGGTGGAAAAATTGGTAAATACTTATCTACTCATCCAGATATCAAAAAAGTTGGATTTACAGGTGAAACTACAACTGGTCAATTAATTATGCAATATGCAACTGAAAATATTATTCCTTCTACATTAGAACTTGGTGGAAAATCACCAAATATCTTTTTAGAATCAATTATGGATGCAGATGATGAATTCTTTGATAAAGCTATTGAAGGACTTGTATTATTTGCATTTAACTCAGGGGAAGTTTGTACTTGTCCATCAAGAGCATTAATTCAAGAGTCAATTTATGAGCCATTTATGGCAAGAGTATTAGAAAGAGTAAAAGCTATTAAATTAGGTGATCCTTTAGATCCAACTTGTATGATGGGTGCTCAATGTTCAACTACTCAAAAAGAAAAAATTATGGAATACATCAAAATTGGTAAAGAAGAAGGTGCTGAATTATTAATTGGTGGTGATGAGTATAAAAGTGAGAAATATCCAAATGGAAACTATATTCAACCAACACTATTTAAAGGTCACAATAAAATGAGAATCTTCCAAGAAGAGATTTTTGGACCAGTTCTAGCAGTTACTACTTTTAAAGATGAAGATGAAGCATTAGCTATTGCAAATGATACTATTTATGGATTGGGTTCTGGTGTATGGTCAAGAGATGCTCACCAATTACATAAATTCTCAAGAGGAATTGAAGCTGGTAGAGTTTGGGTAAATTGTTATCACTTATATCCATCTCATGCATCATTTGGTGGATATAAAAAATCAGGTATTGGAAGAGAAACTCATATGATGATGTTAAACTCTTATAGACATACTAAAAATATTCTAACTTCATATAACAAAAATAAATTAGGATTTTTCTAGGCCTTTACTTTAAAGTAAATAATTCTAAAATGCATAGAAGAGTTCTTCTATGCATTTTTTTTTGCTGATAAAAAGAATAACTCGTTTATGCTCTTTAGGGTTTGTTTCTTTAACAATTTTTTTAAATTGTGATAAAAGAAATCTAATATGAATAGGTCCCTTAAAGTGGGATATTTTAAGGATAAAAAATGGCAATAAAAAGACTATTAGTTACTCCAGCAGCTGCAGAGGTAATAGAACAATTAAAAAAAGAAAATGGTGAATTGGTATTTAACCAAAGTGGTGGGTGTTGTGATGGAACAGCTCCTATGTGTTATGCAAAAAGCGACTTTCATGTTCCCTCACGAAATGTAAAGATGGGAGAAATTTGTGGATGTGAGTTTTTTATAGATAAAGATCAATTTGAATACTTTAGACATACAGAAATAACTATTGATGTAAAAGTAGAAAAAGCTGCCTTTGGAAACTCTTTTTCATTGGAAATAGATTTAGGATATCAATTTATTACAAAATCTAGGATATTTACAGATGAAGAGTATAAAGAAATAGAAAAAGATAATTTATAATAAAAGAAAAATGCTACTTTTTAATTAATAGCATTTTAAATCTATCTCCCATGCCTGTTGGTTCAAGTAGGGTTTTTACTTTTTGTACTTCTTTTAAATAGTTTTCTTCGCTTACATTTTTTTGCAAGATTTCAAGTAAATCTAAAATCCCAAACTCTACTAGGGCTTTTAGCTGAGTTTGATATTCAACTTCACATTTACAAATATCAGTAAAACTATCAATTACATGGGAAAAGTTTACATCATAAGTGATATCTGAATTTTTATATAGCTTAGTTAAATCAAGTTTTTCTTCAAAGATTGGAAAAACTTGGTGTTGTGAATAGACCCTACAAGAAAAGTCATTTCTTGGATATTTTTCCCCATAATCAAAGCTTAGAAAGTAGAAGTTTTTAATATTTTCACAAATATTTTTTGCAAATTCTTCATATCTTAAAGCTAATTCACCTTTTGTGATTTTGTATTTTTTACATTTGTTAATAATTTTTTCATCTAAACAATCTTCGAATTTTATTTTATCATTTTTTACAAAGGCCGTTTGCAATTTTTCATTTTGGGTATAGATTAATTCACAAGTAAAAGCATCATAAATCTCATTTGCTACAATAAAAGCATGGTCAAGTTTTACTTCACTTATGTCATTATAAAAATCAAATTTAATACTATCACCAAAAGAGTTCTTCAGATACTCTTTTTGCTCATCTCTTAAGTTCTCAAACCTCTCAACAATTGCGAAGTTTAGGGTTTCAAGAAGTTTTGGATTTAAAGTATAAATAAACTGGATAATATCAGCTAATAAATAGCCATGATGGGCACCAATTTCTACAATAGTAGTGTTAGATGGAAGTTTATTATTTAAGATTGTATCAACTATCTTTTGGGCAATACTTCCACCAAAAAATATTGAAGTTGAAACTGCTGTAAAGAAGTCTCCATCTTTTCCAATAGCATTATATTTTGTATAATATCCATCTTCACCATAAAGCCAATTGTTAAAATAATCACTAAATTTTGTATTCATAGGAGTAATAATATCCAAAAACTGTTTATAAAATGTTACTAGTGTGTAACTGCGATTATGGTATAATCATCAAATAAATATGAAAGGATTAATTTATGGATAAAAGAACAAAAATATTAGCAACACTTGGACCAGCAAGTGATACAATAGAAATAATTGAAGGGTTAATAAAAGCTGGGGCAAATATGTTCAGACTTAATTTCTCACATGGAAGCCACGAATACCACTTAAATACTTTAAATAATATCAGAAAAGCAATGGAAAACCTTAACACTACAGTTGCTGTTTTACAAGATATTTCAGGACCAAAGGTAAGATTGGGGGATTTAAAAGAACCTTTTGAATTAAGAAAAGGTGATACCATAAGATTTGTAAAAGATGATATTGAGGGGTATCAAGAGAGTGAAAATGAATATGTAGCATCATTAAACTATCCAGAATTACTTGATAAAGTAAAAATAAATGAATATATTTACTTGTATGATGGAACTATTAGAGCAAAAGTAATTGAAACAGGTGTTCAAGTAAAAGCAGAAATAGAAAATCATGGAAAATTAGGCTCAAGAAAAGGAGTAAACTTTCCTAATACAATAATTGATATTGATGTTATTACTAAAAAAGATGAAAAAGATATTGCCTGGGGTATTAAAAATAAAGTTGATTACTTCGCAATTTCATTTGTACAAAACAAAAAAGACATGGAACATGCAAGAAAACTTTTAAAAGGTTACTCTGGAAAATTAATTGCTAAAATTGAAAAATTTGATGCAGTTGAGAATATTGATGAAATTATAGAAGTTAGTGATGGTATTATGGTAGCAAGGGGAGATTTAGGAATAGAAGTTCCTTACTATGAAGTTCCAACTATTCAAAAAAGACTTATTAAAAAAGCAAATGCAGCTTGTAAACCAGTAATAACAGCAACTCAAATGCTTCTTTCAATGACAGAAAATGAAAGAGCAACAAGAGCAGAAATCTCAGATGTTGCAAATGCAGTTTTAGATGGAACTGATGTTGTAATGCTTTCTGAAGAGAGTGCTGTTGGAACTGATCCTATTAATGTTGTACAAACAATGAGTAATATTATTGCAAAAACAGAAGAGATTTATAACTTCGATAAACAATCTAAATTAGACTATTTAGATGAATTTGATGTTATTCAAGGAACAGTAAGTAAACTTGCAGATGATTTAGGTGCAAAAGGTATCTTAGCACTTACAAGTTCAGGTAAATCTGCTATGAAAATATCAAGATATAGACCAAAAACAAAAATCTTAGCATTTTCACATAAAAGAAAAACTTTGAATTCTTTATGCGCTGTTTGGGGAGTTTATCCTATTAGTGTATTAAAAGAAGGACAAGCTTCTAAGATGATTCAAAAGATGCTAAAAAATCTAGAATCAAGAAACTTACTTGATAAAACAGGACCATATATAGCAACTATTGGATACCCAGCAGGGATTCCAGGAAGTACAAATACTATTAAAATCCTAACAGAAGGTGAGATTGAATATTATTTAAATCTACCAAATAAGAAGAAGTAATCTTCTTGTTTGTTAGCTTATTTTAGAATAAATATCTAATAGTTCGATTTGTTTATCGATATTGTAAATTTTGAGGTCTAATTCTCTTATTTTCTTAGAATTTAGTAAGGTGTCTACATCACTTTGGGTTTTTAGTTCTGCTTCTTTTTCTTCTACAACTACATCAAGTAGGGAGTTATATAATACATAATCATTTTTTGCAATAGCTATTTTTGAATCTATCATTTTGATTTTTGATAGTTTACTTTTGAAATAATTTTCTTGTTCTAAAATTTGATTATCAAAATCCAATTTTGCTTTTAGATAATCTATTCTTGTACTTTGAATATCATTGAAGGTTCTTGTATCAAGGGGCATAGTGATTTTTATTCCATAGTTTTGAACATCATCATCTGTATTTATTGTAGGGTTATTACTTGAGTGATATTTTGTATAATCAAAGGTTGCACTTACTGTTGGAAGATATTTTGATATGGTCATCCAAGAAAAGTCTTTTTTACTACTTATATCTGCTTTTGCTCTTTTCAAAGTTAGATTATCTTTTAAGAAGTTTTCTTTATCTAAAATACTAAATTTTGGCAAAGTAAAACTTTCATAATCACCACTTGCATATGTACCAAATTCATTTATTAACTCTTCTTTTTGATAAACTAAATCAGCCAGAGCATTTCTACTTGTATTTGTATCAAGTATGGCATTATCTAGTAAAGAAGTATCAGCAAAACCATTGAGTACTTGTTCTTTTTTTCTTTGGATATCTATTTCTCCATTTTTTACTAAAAGCTCTTGTTTTTTTATTTGTAATTGTAGTTTATGAATATTAAATAAAATAGTTGTAGTATCTTTTATCATAGCCTTTTTTTGCAAATCTAAATCTAAATGTGAATAGAGTCTTTGAGCATTTGCATATTTTATGGCTTTGTAAATACCACCAGTTTTAAATATGGGTTGGTCTACGGAGATAAGAGACTTTTCAGTATCATATTTATCTCCATAAACTTTTGAATAGGTATAATTTACTGGATTTATCCAATCTTTTTTAAGTTTTGAACTATTCTCTTCTATTTGCTCTTTTGATAAATCAAATATTTCTAATCTTTTCTTTGAAAGAATAGATTCATCTAACTTATCACTTTGTGCTGCAAATGAAGAATTAGCAACTAATACAATAGTTGCTAAAGATAGTTTAAATCTTAGAAATTGCATCATCTAGCCTTTTGAATCCTTCATCAATTTCTTCTTTTGTGATAGTTAATACTGGCAAGAATCTTAAAGTATTTCTTCCTGATTTTAAGACTAATACTCCTTGTTCAAAACTATTTTTAATAATTGCTGCTAAAGTAGCTTCATCTTTTGCTCTAAGTCCTCTCATAAGACCTAAACCAACTTTTGAAATGAATATATTTGGATATTTTTCAAATAAAGCAGCTAATTTTGATTCGAAGTAAATAATAGCTTCATCAAGTCCACCTTTATCTTTGTATTCATCTAAGATTTTTAAAACTTCTAAAGATGCTCTTGTAACTAAATAATTACCACCAAAAGTTGAACCATGATCACCAGGTGAGAAGATATCTTTATGTTTTGTTAAAACTGCTCCAATAGGAACTCCACCACCTAAGCCTTTTGCGATTGTAATAATATCAGGCTCTATTTCATAAAGGTTACTTGCTAAAAATTCACCACTTCTATATATTCCTGTTTGAACTTCATCAACGATAAATAAAACTTCTTTTTCTTTTAAAAATGCAGCTAATTTTTGAATCTCTTCTTTTTCGAAAGGTTGAACACCACCTTCACCTTGAACAAGTTCAATCATCACAGCAACAGTCTCTTCATCTATTGAGTTATAGATGTCATTGATTTGTTTGTTATATGAAAAACCTTCAGGATATGGAGAAAAATTTGGTGAGTGAAATTTATCTTGACCTGTTGCTTTAACAGTAGTAATAGTTCTTCCATGGAAAGAGTGCTCTAAAGTTATTACTTTATATTTTTTATTTGCAAATTTTGTTTGCCCATATTTTCTTGCAATCTTTATTGCACCTTCATTTGCTTCAGCTCCACTATTTGCAAAAAATGTTGCCACATCATAACCACTAAGTTTAGCAATTTTTTCAGCTAATAGGGCTTGTGGTTCTATGGCATATAGGTTTGAAATATGAGTTATATTACTAACTTGGTCATAAATTGCATCTGCAACTTGTTTATTACCATGTCCAACACTAACAACACCAATTCCTGAAGTAAAATCTATATAGTTATTATCTTTGTCATCAAAAAGTGTTGCATTTTTTCCACTTTTAAAGTTAACATAATTTCTTGCATAAGTATTTAATACATAATCTTTATCTAATTGTTCTAACATTTGTAAACTTCCTAAAAAAAATATGCTTATTATATCGAAAATATATTTTTAATTAGTTTCGGGAAGGATAGATTTTCTAAAATATCTATTTAAATCAAAAATTCCTGAGTCTATAGGTCTCTCTTTGTCAAATTCATTTTGAAACCAATCATATACTTCCCAAAAGTTTTTATTTTCTCTACTTATAAAATATTTTGCTAGTTTTTTATTATCATTTTTTTTATAATGTATCAAAATATTAAAAAACTCACTTAAATCATCTTGTTTTACAACAATAAATAAGTTTGGATATGAACCTATAAATCCTTTTACTATATTTATTTTATCTTTACGAGGATCTAATCTTTCACTTTCATTAAATAAAAAGGCAACATTGTCATGCCATTTATTTATTACTATTGAATAAACATAATTCTCTTTATTATTCATCTGTATTCTTAAATATGAAAGATTGAAATTATCACTTGAATAGTCCCTAAAAAGAGTTATATTCTTTTTTAAAGTTAGGTCTTTAAGGCCTTTTTCTATTTGAGCTTTTGTATTGTATTGTTTTAATATAGGAGATTGTTTATAATCTTTTTCTATAAAATTCATTTCATCTTTTGGTGTATTTGTATAATCTAAAATATCTAAAATCAACTCTTTTTTATACTCTTTAGAGTTATATTTTATTAAGGTGTTATTTTGAGATGGGATGTAAGTAATTAACCATTTTGCAGTATATCCTAAGTACCATTTGTCAAATTGAGTTTTTCTAATATCTTTTGGAAGATATTCTAAGAAGTTACTTTCACCTTCTATTCTTAGTCTGTCCATATACTTTCTTACAAGTAGTTTATGGGGAGTATTTCCAAATACATCAAATCCAACAACAAGAGAATAATAAAGTCTTTCTAATAAAGGATAATCAATAACCCACATAGTTTTAGGAATATCACCCAAGGCTCCCTTTTGAACTGAGGCAGAGTTAAAATGTCTATATATAGTCAATATTGCATCATTATCTTTTCTTCCGTTATGATTGCCTTTCCAGATACTATTTATATCTATTCCCTTTGTATAATATTTTTTATAAAGTTCATTTTTGTTTTTATAATAAGCTATGGTATCTTGGTCATAATTATAAAAATCAAAAGTATCCAAAATAGGAGCATTTGGTCCATATTCATTTGGTACACTAAGTTTTTTTAAATTGTCATGTATAAAGTTACTATCATGAAGAGTTACATCATATTTGGGATCTTTAAACACAACCCAAAAATGGTCATTGATTACATTTAATGCAATTTGACCTTTACAAACAGGACCTCTTATAAAGGTCATAATATAGTAGTGGATATTATCAAGTAAGAAATTGTATCTAGATGTTGTAGGTATTTGCTCATAAGCTGTTAAAGGGTTCGCTGCTATTTTTGAATCATAACTTACCAAAGTTGGGTTCTTTTCCCATTTTGTATTTATAAAAAGTTCTTGATATCTTTTTAATTTACTTTCATCAAGATGATATACCATATGAGTTTTATGTACAATGGTTGATTTTATTTTTTCAAACCTATAATAAAATGGCTCTTCAACTTTATCATAAGGAAGTCTTGTCGCTATTATTTTTACACTTGTATTTGGTTTTGTATAAGACCTTACTAGTTCGTAAAAATCATTACTATCTGGGAATTTTATATGAGCTAAAAAAAGGTGTTCATAAATATATCTAGCTGTTACTTTATGTTTGATATCTTGATTATTTAAAAAGTCTTCGAAGATTTTTATCTCTTTTGGTTCTTCTGTTTGTATGATTTTAGGCTTTTTTATTCCTTTATCTAACCAAGTCATAAGAAGATTGTGTTCTTCTTTTTTTAAAGCTGGAAAACCATAGGGCATACCATGATAAGGCTTGTCATTTAAATATTTTTCAAGTTCATCTTTATCTTTTATACAAGTTAGTTCATCATCTTCTGGGGCATAACTTCCTTTTATTTTTGGAAAATTTTGTTTTTGATTTAATAAATAAGACATTATAGAAGCATTTAGATTTGGTATCTTTTCATTTACTGGATAAAAGCCTTTTTCTCTCCATTGTTCTGTAGTACTTGCATCTACAAAGAGTCTTGTCATTTCACCAGCTTTTAGTCTATTTTTATAAATAGGCTCTTTTGTTGCTCCTCTTAAAAGTCCTTCTAGTGAGCTCATTTTTAATTGACAAGGTGAATTATAACAAGAGTGACAAACTACACATCTTTTGTCTAGTATGGGTTTTATATCATTTTCGTAAGAGATTTCTTTTTTAACTTCATCAAAGGAAACTTTTTGATTAAACTGTGCATTTGCATTAGAAAGTAAAAATATGATTGTAAATATTATATAAAGTGAAAATTTCATTAAGTTCCTTAGGGAGAATAGGAAAATATTATAACCAATTTAATCTTTTTTTTGATAAAATTTGTTTTTAAAAAGGCAAGGATAATAGATGCAAAACCTCATAAGAACTTCAGACTTTACAAACGAGGAGATTATTTCATTATTTGATGATGCGAAACTGTTTTTAGATATGAAATCAAGGGATATTTTAAAAGGCAAAGTAGTAGTTACCCTATTTTTTGAAAACTCTACACGAACTAGAAGTGCTTTTGAAATAGCTGCAAAAAGATTAGGTGCAGAGATTGTTTCACTTGATGTGGGAACAAGTTCTAGTAGTAAAGGTGAAACTATATTTGATACTGTTGCAAATATCAACGCAATGTGTCCAGATGCTATTATCATAAGACATTCAGAGTGTGGATTACCAGGAACTTTAGTTGACCTTGTAAATTGCCCAATAATTAATGCAGGTGATGGCAAACATGCACATCCTACTCAAGCTTTACTTGATTTGTTTACTATCATGGAACATTTTGATGGGAAAATTGAAGGAAAAAAAGTTGCAATAGTAGGTGATGTTAGAACTTCAAGAGTTGCTGGTTCTAATAGAAAACTTCTTCCTAGATTTGGATTAGATGTGTGTTTTGTAGCACCTGATTGTTTTAAATCAGAAACAAATGAGCACAAACAATATGATAATATTTCAGAAGTAATTGATGAAGTTGATGTTGTGATGAGTTTAAGAACACAATTAGAAAGACACAATGAAATATATTTCCAATCAATTAATGATTATGCAAAAGATTATTGTATTACAAAAGAAGTTTTAGGTGATAGAGATATTTTACTTTTACATCCAGGACCAGTGAACAGAAATGTTGATATTAGTGATGAGATGTTATTAGATCCTAGATCAAAAGTTTTAAAACAAGTTAAAAACGGTGTTGCTGTTAGAATGGCAGTACTTAAAAAACTAATACTTTCTCAATAGTATATATTTGAACAAGCAAGACTTAATAACTCAACTTAATAATTATGGCTCTTCAAAAGAGCCATTTTTTTTTATGATAAGTTATGATTTAAAAAGTTACTTCTTAAAACCTTTAAAAGAGTTGCCAGAAGATATAAAATATGAGATTTCAGCTAAAGAGAAAAAAAACTCAATAAAAGATGAAGCCTTGATAAAATACCCAATGAGTTTTGAAGAGTATAAAAAGAAGTTCGAATATATACAAGAACAAATAGCTTCAGGAAACAGTTATTTATTAAATCTAACAGCTAAAACAAAAATAAAGTGTGATTTGAGTTTAGATGAGATTTATGAAAGATCAAAAGCAAAGTTTAAACTAAAATTTAAAGATGAATTTGTCTGTTTTTCCCCTGAAAGATTTATAAAAATCAAAAAAGATAAAATCTATACTTATCCCATGAAAGGCACTATTGATGCAAGCTTAGCAAATGCTAGTGCTAAAATTTTGGGTGATATGAAAGAGATGGCTGAACATACGATGGTAGTAGACTTACTTCGTAATGACTTGGGAATAGTTTCAAATAAAGTTAGAGTAGATAGATTTAGATATATTGATGAAATACAAGCAGGTGATAAAAAACTTCTTCAAGTAAGTTCTAAAATATCAGGAGAATTACAGAGTAATTGGAATGAAAAACTAGGAGATATCTTACTTTCACTTCTTCCAGCTGGTTCTATAACTGGAACACCAAAAAGAAAAACTGTAGAAATAATAAAAGATATTGAAGGATATGATAGGGAATATTACACAGGTATTTTTGGGATTTTTGATGGAAAGAGTTTAGATAGTTCTGTTATGATTAGATTTATTCAAAAAGATAAAGATGAAAATCTTTATTATAAAAGTGGTGGTGGAATTACTTGTGATAGTGATGCTAAGTTAGAATATCAAGAATTAATTGATAAAATCTACTTACCATTTTAAGAAATTTGTAGTTTATATCCAATCCCAATTTGTGAAGTTATTGTATCTTTTGGAAGTTTCTTTCTTAGTCTTTTTACAAGTGTTCTAATACTCTCATTTGTAGTTAAATCACCTTCCCAAACATACTGTTCTATATGTTCAAAGGTAACTATTTTCTCACAATTTTTTATAAATAAATTTAAAAGTAAAATTTCTTTTTTTGCTAATTTTATCTCTTGTTTATTTTCATCATACAAAAGTTCACTACTTGTGTTATAAGTATAGTTTTCAAGTAGATTTATAATTTCTTTTTCTTTTTTACAAAATTTATTAAGCTTCAATTCTAACTCATAGATATAAAAAGGTTTTTTTATATATTCATCGCAACCATTAGTATAAGCATCTTTTATAGTCTCCAATTCGACATTAGCACTTATAATTATGGCGGGTGTTTTTTTATCCATAACTCTAATCTCTTTTAACAAACTAAGCCCATCTATTCCTGGTACATTTATATCCAAAATAAAACAGTCATAACCATCGTGAACTGCATTTAAAGCATGTATTCCATCTTCAAACCAATCAATTTTGTAATTTTTTTCCCATAGGGCTTCAATAATAAGTTTTGATAATCTTTTATTATCTTCTAATAATAATATTTTCATTTTAATTCTCTATTGGATCTTTTAAACAGATAAAAATATTTGCTCCTTCATCACAAGGTAAAGCTTTAATTGAGCCATTCATTTTATCTTCAATGATTAGTTTTACCATATAAAGACCAAATCCATCACCATTTTTTTTACTTGTAAAAAATGGTTCAAATATTTTTTCTAGATTTTCATCTTTTATTCCAATCCCATTATCTTTTATGGATATACATAAAAAATCATTTTCTGAAGATATTGATATAGAAATTTTTGCTTGAAACTCTTGGGTTTGTCTTTTTTTTAAAATACTATCTTTTGAGTTATTTATTATATTTAATATGGCTTGTTTAAACTCATTTGCATAACCATATATTGTATAGGATTTATTCTCTTCATAGTTTATATCTACATTTATGTAGTTGTATTTTGTATTGTGTTCAACTACTCTTAGAAGTTGATCTATTGCAGAATTTATTTCAAATTCACTTTTTCTGATTGAGGGTTTTATGAAATCTTTAAAATCATCAATTGTGCTTGTCATATATTGAACTTGTGTCATAATTTCATCAACAAACTCTTTACTAGAGCTTTTCGAAATATCTTTTTTATAAAGTAACTCTTGAGCTATGGTTGATATTTCTATTAGTGGGGCCTTCCATTGGTGAGCAACAGAAGTTATCATCTCTCCTACTTCAAAAAGTTTTGATCGTTGTACTATAAATTGTTCATCTTTTTTTCTTTGATTCTCTAGTTTTTTTAAATCAGTGATATCATTTATTATTGTAACAATTCCTGCTTCTTCATTCTTTTTATTTAAATATATTTTTTGTCTAATTAAAACATTTAAAATAGCATTGTTCTTATCTCTTAAAGTCGTTTCTATGTCACTTACGAATACTTTTTTGTCATCAACTTTTTGGCAAATTTCAGGAAAGATATCATTTAGTTTTTTACCCACAATTTTATCTTTTGAAAGATCTAAGTATTTACATAAAGCATCATTACAACCTAAAATAATGCCTTCTTTACTTTTCCAATAAATTATATTTTTTATATTATTTAATAAAACATTATCTAATTTAGTTTGTTCTAGTAGTTTTATCTCTAAATTGACTTTTTTTACAATATTAACAATTAATCCAATAATCAAAAGAAAAAGTAAAGGTAATAAAATAAAAGTACTATCTATGATTTTTCTATTCTCTTCAAAAAAGTCTTTTGGTTTATTTATTGTGGTCGATTGCATTGGAATATTTGAATTGAGTAAATCAAACTTTTTTAATACTGAATAGTCAAAATAATGTTTTGAAATAGGAGTTGATATATCTATGTCTTTAATAGGTATTCCATTTAAAAAATCATTGGCTTTATTTCCTGCTAGTTTTCCCTGCTCAAATGGATCTACCATAATCCCACCAACTACACCTTCTCCTAAATGTATTTTAGTTATAGCAAAAATAGGATAAGCAGAATTTTCAAATAAATCTTTTAAATCATTAGCATAGATAAATTCTCCATTTATGTCTTTATATAAACTTGTGAAAAGTATGGCACTATTTGCTGGAAGTTTTTTGATTTTTTGTTTTAGTGTTTTTATATCAACCTTTTTATCAAAAATAATATTGATTTTATTTTTATATTCTGCAGTAGCATCAAGTATCTGATTTCTTATTGCCTTTGAAGATAGAGTATTATCACTTATGATATACAAAGTATTTAAATTTTTTATGGAATCTTCTATAAGTTGTATGTTTTTTTTGATTTCTTTGTATTCTATGACACCAGTGATAGAATTTTTCATATTATTTGGGATTTTGATTTTATCATAGTTTTCAAGACCACAAAAAATAATTGGAGTATCATGAAATATCTTTTTATTATTTGTAAGGGCAAAATTAAAAGCATAATTATCTGCTGTAATGATTAAATCATATTTTTTATCTGCATATTTTTTTGTATATAGTAAAGATAAAATTTCAAAGTATTCTTTACTATGATTTTTTTTAGTATCCATATATTCAATTGTAAGTTCATAGTTTGGATATCTTGAAATAACACTTTGTAAACCATTTGTTATCTCATCACTCCATTTCAATCCATTATTGTATGAGTGCAAAAGTAAAATTTCTTTTTTGTTATTTGCGCAAAGTGAGCTTAGAATTAAAAGAAGAAAAAGAATATATTTCATTTATAACCTATTACAATTTTTATTATTTTAGCAAAAAAGAGACTAAAAACACTTTTTTTGATAAAATAATAAAAAAATTAGGTCAAAAATATGGAATATTTCGAAACTATTAAATGTGAAGACAAAGAGGTATTTAATCTTCATTTTCATAATTTAAGATTATCAAATACTATTGGAAAAAATATAGACTTAAATGAGTATATCTATCCTTTAAATAGTAAACTTTTAAAATGTAAGGTTATATACAATGACGATGAAATAATAGATGTAAGATATGATGAATACAAAAAAAAAGAGATAAAAAGCTTTAAAATAGTTTACGATGATAACATAGAGTATTCAAAAAAGTATCTAAATAGAGCTTCTTTAGATGAACTTTATGCTAAAAAAGAAGACGCCCATGAGATAATTATTTTTAAAAACTATTTATTAACTGACACTTCTATTGCAAATATTGCCTTGTATGATGGCTCTAATTGGTATACACCTAAGAAACCTTTGTTAAATGGTACTACAAGACAAAGGTATCTTGAATCTAAAAATATCATTGAAAAAGACCTTACAATTGAAGATTTAAAATCAGCTTCAAAGCTTGCACTTATGAATGCAATGATTGATTTTGATATCATAGAAAATCCAATTTTTATCTATTAAAATCCAATTGTAATCAAAAAGTTTTTTTTCTAATATAAAATCCTTTTGTGTGACAACAAAAGGAGACAAAATGAAAAACACTATATTCATAATTGAATATGCAAAAGGAAGCGATAAAGGGTTTGATGGTTTTCGACCAGATACAAAACCTATCTTGGATGCTATAGAAAAAGTAACAGATTATAAAACTGAGATTGTATTTTATAGACCAAATAGAAAATATGATTTATTGGATTATCTAAAAGAAAAAGCTGTTGCTGTTATAAGTAGAATAAATCCTGGCAATCTAAAAGAAGTGGATGAATATTTTCAATTTTTAAAGGCTTTGGGAAATTCTGGTATTGAGGTACATACCCATCCAGATGTTATGATTAATCTTGATTTTAAAGATATTTTAGCCAAACTAAAAGGCACACAATTAGGAGATGATGAAAGCTATTTTTATCACACCTTTACCGATTTTGCTACAAGATTTCCCGCTGATTTAGATAAACATGGAATAAGAGTTTTAAAGACAAATTATGGCTCAACAGGTGAGGGTGTTTATTTGGTATCAAAAAAAGATGATGGTTCTATATTTTCTGTGGAAGCTGTCAATAACCAAAAGTTTTATTTTGATGATATCAATGAATTTTTGCATAAGTTTGAGCCAAACTTTGAAGACAATATTTCAGAATATGCTGCATATTTTACTGGAAAAACTGGCTTTGTAGGGTGTAGATATTTAGAGCGAATTGTTGAAGGAGAGATAAGAGTTTTACTTGTAAATGACAAGCCAATTTCTGTTGTACATAAAAAACCACAAGAGGGACAATTTTCTGCAACACTATTTTCTGGAGCAAAATATAAATATGAATCACCAAGTGAGCCAAAATGGAAAGCAGTAGTAGAACTTACAATGAATGGATTAAAAGATTTAAAACCATATCTTAATGGTCAAAATTATCCTTTACTTTGGACTATGGATTATATTTTAGATTACAATGAAGATGGAAGTGATAAATATGTTTTATCAGAGATAAATTGTTCTTGTGTAGGAATTACAAGTGAACTTCAATATGCAAAAGATGTTGCTGAGGTTTTTATATCAAAAAAGAAAAAATAGTTGTGTAAATTAAGGAAGTATTTTTACTCCTTGTTTACATAAACCCTTTTAAGTAAGTTATTCCATTTATCTTCTTTTCCCCAATTGATTCTTACTTTTTTACTTATTTTATCATTTTTCATAAGATATGATTCTTTCTCATTGAAGATAAAATCTACTTCCAATGAGGGTCTTTTATTTAAAGGTATTACTCTAAAACTAAGATTATCTAAGACATATGGGATTTTATCTCTTGTTGGAAAATAAAGTAGTACCATATGTTTAGTAGTTTTTCCTTTGACTTGAACAACTGCTAAAAAAAGATTATCTTTAGAAAAGCCATTTTCAAGAAGTGAAAAATACTTTGCAATGGTATAATCTTCACAATCACCTCTACCATCAATCAAAAACTCTTTTCTTGTACTCCAATAATCACTTATTCCATATTTTTGTTTATCAAGTTCAGGAAGAATACTATTGTAAAAACTATTGATATGTCCCAGTTTTCTAATTGTAGAGAAATTTTTTATTTTTTTCTCTAATTCTTCATAGTTTTGTATTCTTTTTATAATTGCACTTTTATTTGGATCAGCCTTTATCTTTGCAATATCTGATTGGGTAAATTGTAGAGTATGACCATATATTAATGTTGAAATCAGTAAAATAAATGTAATTGTTTTCATGTAATTATATATTATCATGGATTTTTAAAAAAAGGAATAAAATATGGTAAATGATGTAATACAGAGTGTTGAATTTAAGAATTTGATGTGTAAACAAGTAAAAGATATGGTAGTCTTTTTATTAGAAAGAAATAGCGAATTTGCAATAACTGTAAATGTAAATGGAGCAACTTTTAATCCTGCTTTGCCAAGTGCCATAGAAAAAAAACTAGCTAAGTTTTCACTTTTTGTTCTAAGTAATTATACATATACAACTATAAAAATTGAAGACGAGTTTATTTCATTTGAAGCAGGTTTTGGTTCAGAGAACTTTGGTTCGACAGTTACAATTCCTCTAGAATCAGTTTTTCAAATAGTAATTGATGAGTCAATTTTATTGATTAATCCAGTAGCAACTGTAGAGAAATTTAACACAAGTTCAAAAGCTTCTTTACATAAATCAATAAATGTATTTAAAAATAATCCAAATAATAAAAAGTTCCAATAATAAGTAAAATTTAGAAGTTTACAATTAAGATAGTTTTATCTTAATTGTATAAATTTATTTTTTAGGTGAGAATGGGAAGAAAGCACTTCCCCAAGTAAGTCCAGCTCCAAATGCATCAAAAAGTACATTATCACCAGCTTTTATTTTCCCTTGCTCATAAGCATAGTTCATAGCCATAGGAATAGAAGCTGCTGAAGTATTTCCATATTTGTCTACAGTTACAACAGTTTGGTCTTCATTTAATCCTAAAGCTTCACCAACAGCTTTTATAATTCTAAAATTTGCTTGGTGAGGAATAAAGTGGTTAATATCTTCTGGATTTAGCTTATGTTTTTCAAACATCTCTTTTACATCAGAAGTTAAAGTTTTAACTGCCAATTTAAAAGTTTCGCCACCTTTCATTTGGATACAAGCTAGTTTTTGTTCCACTACTTCAGGTGAACATGGATTTTTACTTCCTCCACCTGGAGTCATGATTAAGTGATCATAATCACCATCACTAGAACATTTTACATCAACTATTGCTTCTTCTTTTTTATCAGTTGCAGATATAATAGCTGCACCTGCACCATCTCCAAAAATAAAAGCAGTCCCTCTATCTTCATAATTTAAAATAGAAGTATATTTTTCAGCACCAACAATAAGTACATTTTTTTTCATACCAGATTCAATAAATGCTTTTGCAATAGATAAAGCATATATAAATCCTGTACAAGCAGCACTTATGTCGAAAGCTTGTACATCTCTTAAACCTAATTTTGATGCTAATACACAAGCAGTTGAGGGCATACAAAGGTAGTCAGGAGTTACAGTTGCACAAACAATCATGTCTATGTCACTTAGCTCTATTCCTGCTCTTTGAATAGCAATTCTGGCTGCATTTGCACCCATATCAGATGGAAATTCATCCTCTGCTGCTACCCTTCTTTCTTTTATACCAGTTCTTTTTGTTATCCACTCATCTGACGTATCCATGATTTTTTCAAAATCTGCATTTGTCATGATTTTTTCTGGTATGTAAGCACCTATTGATCTAAAAGCTGCGTAAGCCATTCTTAGTCCTTAAAAATTTCTATATTTTGCAAGTTTATCTTCTATATCTTGTTCTAGTCTAGAACTCGCTGCACTTATAGCCTGATTTATTGCATTTTTTATAGCTTTTGGATTTGATTTTCCATGGGCTATTATCACTGGAGCTTTAACACCTAATAAAGGAGCTCCACCATATTCTGCATAATCAACTCTAACTTTTAGCGATTTGAAGACTTTTCTCATCAATACAGCACCTGCAATAGAGATTAGAGATCTTTTTAGATTTTTTTTCAATATTTGACCAATAGTGTCTGCTACACCTTCGGCTGTTTTTAATAATATATTTCCAATAAATCCATCACAAACAACAACATCAACTGTACCTTTGAAGATATCACTACCTTCAACATTTCCAGCAAAATTTTTGATTTGTGAATTAGCTAATAATTCATAAGCTGCTCTAGTAACTTCGTTACCTTTTGATTCTTCTTCCCCATTACTTAGTAATCCAATAATTGGTTCATCAAGTTTCAAAACATCTTGAGCGTAGATTTGTCCCATAACTGCAAATTCAAAAAGATTTTTTTCATCACAATCAACATTTGCCCCTACATCTAATACTAAAGTATTTTGATTTTCACTAGTTGGCATAAGTGTTGCAATAGCAGGTCTAGTAACACCTTTTATTCTTCCAATTCTTAACGTCGCTAAAGACATTGAAGCTCCAGAATGTCCTGCTGAAACAACAGCATCTGCTTGACCATTTTTAACAAGTTCAATAGCTTGATAAATAGAGCTATCTTTTCTTTTTAATGCATCAGTTGCATGGTCTTGCATAGATATAACATCATTACAATCAAGGATTTCTATTCTTAGTAAGTATTCAGGTGGGATAAGTTTTAGTAGTTCTTCTTTTCTACCTACAGCAATTGCAGAAAAAGCTGTATTTATTCTAAGAGCGGCTATAAGGCCGTCTATAATAGGTTCGGGACCGAAGTCCCCACCCATCGCATCAATTGCTATTTTTAGCATTAGTTTTTATATTCGCCAGTATTCGGGTTTACCGTATGAGGCATTTTCCAAGTTCCATCACTATCTTTTACAGGTCTTTTTAATGTAATTTTATAGTGAGTTCTTCTCTTAGCTGATCTTGAGTGTGACACTCTTCTCTTTGGTACTGCCATGTTATTCTCCTTTTAATATTCTTTTTCTATACTATCTTTATTTTCTAAACAAAGAGCACATATGTGATAATCACTTCTTATAGATGAAATTTCACTTTCGATTATTTCATTAAAGTCAATCATATCGTTTTCTATCTCAATTACCAAGTTTTCCAACTCAGATTCATCTTCATACACTCTATTTGATAACAAAAACTCTAGATTTTCGTTAAGGTCTATAGTGTATTCAGCCCCGCATCTACAACAATCTACAGCTGTAGGACCTACTAAAGTTGCTTCAACTTTAGCCAATGTAGGCGACATTTTACAAAAAGTACCCTCTAATTTAACTGAATCAAGTTCAAGAGAGAACTCTTTTGGTGTAAAAGGGACTTTTCTAAATTCTATTTGCATAAATATTTACTAACAGATTTCTCTATCTGAAAAGAAAAATTTAATTTCATTAGCTGCATTCTCTACAGAATCAGAACCATGAACTGCATTTGCATCAATAGAATCAGCAAAATCAGCTCTAATTGTACCAGCAGCAGCTTCTTTAGGATTAGTAGCACCCATTAAATCTCTGTTGATACTCATTGCATTAACACCTTCTAAAACTGAAACTACAACAGGTCCAGAAATCATAAATTCTACTAATTCACCAAAAAATGGTCTCTCAGCATGTACAGCATAAAAAGCTTCAGCATCAGCTCTACTTAATTGCATTTTTCTAGTAGCTGCAATTCTTAGTCCAGCAGATTCAAATCTGTCTAAGATTTTCCCTACAACATTTTTAGCAACAGCATCAGGTTTGATGATAGATAACGTTTGTTCCATATGATATTTTCCTATTTTGAATTTCAAGTCGCGGATTATATCTAAAAAAATAAAAAAAGGCAAGTAATTGTAAAATTACCTGCCTTTTAAATTGTCTTAAAATATTTTTAAATTAGTCTTCTACGCAAGGAGTACCGGCTACAACGCCTTCTGTATCAGGATTTTCGCCCCATACAATACATCCTTCTGTTGGACATGCATCAGCACATGCTGGTGTGTCATTATGACCTATACACTCAACACATTTGTCTTCATATACATAATAAATATCTTCACCTGTAGGATTTTCGTCATTATCAACGATAGCTTCAACTGGACATTCGTCAAGGCAAGCATCACAGCTTATACATGTATCAGTAATTACTACTGCCATTTAATCTCCTTAATATATTTTTGAATAACTCTATCACATCAAATATAAATATAACTTTAAAATTTTTTGTAGTATTTTTCTCTAAAAATAGACAGTTTTAGTCTGTTTTTTTAAAAAATTAAGTATTTTTATTAAAAATTAGTATATTTTCATTAAAAATAGTTAAAATTACCTCTATTTTTAAAAAAATTAAATTTAAATACTTATAACTGTGTATGACTTTTTTACACATTTATTATACTCATTATATATATGTAGTAAATTTTTGTTTGTGTGTATTAGTAATAATATATAAATATTAGTCAGTATTCTATCTTATGGATAATTATTATCCTAAAGTAAATTTTTTCTTAAATATAAAATTAAACATTATATTTGATGGTTCATTTTAGATTATTATATTATAATTACATCACTTAAAACTTAAATAAAGGAATAAAATATGTTAGTTACAAAAAAAGCTCCAGATTTTACAGCAACAGCTGTACTTGCAGACGGTCAAATAGTTGAGGATTTTAATTTATATGAAAATATTGGTGAAAAAGGTGCAGTTGTATTCTTTTACCCATTAGACTTTACATTTGTTTGTCCATCTGAAATCATTGCATTCTCAAAAAGAGCTGATGAATTCAAAGAAAGAGGAGTAACAGTTATTGGTGTTTCTGTTGATTCACAATTCTCACACTTTGCTTGGAGAGAAACTGCTGTTGAAAATGGTGGAATCGGAAGAGTTAAATTTCCATTAGTTGCTGACTTAAGTAAACAAATTTCAAAAGATTTTGATGTATTATTTGGTGAATCAGTTGCATTAAGAGGTTCTTTCTTAATTGATGCTGATGGAACTGTTAGACATGCAGTTATCAATGACTTACCATTAGGAAGAAACATTGATGAAATGATTAGAATGGTAGATACAATGTTATTTACAAATGAGCATGGTGAAGTTTGTCCTGCAGGATGGAACAAAGGTGACGAAGGTATGAAAGATACTACTGCTGGTGTTGCTGAATATTTATCTAAAAATGCTGATAAATTATAATAAATAGTTTAAATTATTAAAAAAAGGTGTCAAGAAATTGGCACCTTTTTTTTATTTAAATCAAAATATTTGACAATTTATGAAATAAAGACTAAAATTACACCACTTAAAATTCTAATCACAAGAATTAACTACAAAAAATCACTTTACTGAAAATGACAAAGGTCTAAATATAAATGGAAGAGACAACAACTCAAACTAAGAAGAATACTCCTGCAAAAGGAACTTCTAATGGCAGAAAAACTAGGACTCATATCCCTGTAGAAGGGCATACGATAGAAAAACTAAGAGAATTTCCTTTAGAAGAATTACTTCAAATAGCTAAAAAACTCGATGTTGAAAACCCACAGGAACTAAAACGACAAGAACTTATGTTCTCAATTTTGAAAACTCAAATCGACCAAGGTGGATTTATACTTTTCACAGGTATTTTAGAAATAAAAGATGGTGGATTTGGTTTTTTAAGAGCAATGGATGGAAATTTTTCTGATACTTCTAATGATTCTTATGTAAGTGCAACACAAATTAAGAAATTTGCACTAAGAACTGGGGATATTGTAACTGGACAAGTTAGGCCTCCAAATAAAGAGAGTGAAAAATATTATGCTCTACTTAAAATCGAAGCAATCAATTACCTACCAATCCACGAATCAAAAAACAGACCACTATTTGATAACTTAACACCTTTATACTCAACTGAAAAGTTTAAATTCGAATATGAATCACATAAAATGACAGGAAGAATCTTAGATTTATTCTCTCCTATGGGTAAAGGTCAAAGAGGACTAATCGTTGCTCCTCCAAAAACTGGTAAAACAGAACTTTTAAAAGAACTAGCACATGGTATTTCAAGAAATCACCCAGAAGCTCACTTAATGGTTTTATTAATAGATGAAAGACCAGAAGAAGTTACAGATATGCAAAGAAGTGTAAAAGGTGATGTTTACTCTTCTACTTTTGATTTACCTGCACAAAATCATGTAAGAGTTGCGGAAATCGTTATTGAAAAAGCAAAAAGAATGGTAGAGATGAAAAAAGATGTAGTTATCTTACTTGACTCAATCACAAGATTAGCAAGAGCATACAATACAGTAACACCAAGTAGCGGAAAAGTACTTTCAGGTGGGGTTGATGCAAATGCACTACACAAACCAAAAAGATTTTTCGGAGCTGCTAGAAATATAGAAGAGGGTGGAAGTTTAACTATCATCTCAACTGCACTTATAGATACAGGTTCAAAAATGGACGAAGTTATTTTCGAAGAGTTCAAAGGTACAGGAAATAGTGAAGTTGTACTTAGCCGAGATGCATCAAACAAAAGAGTTTACCCAGCTGTTGATATTATCAAATCAGGTACAAGAAAAGAAGAACTTCTTCTTACTCCAGATATCTTACAAAAAACATGGATACTAAGAAATGCAATTGCTAGCATGGATGAAGTAGAAGCATTGAAATTTCTTTATAGTAAGATGTTAAAGACGGCGAATAATGAAGACTTCTTTGCAGGTATGAACGAATAATAGTTTCATAAAACTGCCTCTTTTTGAAAATTTCCGCGTCAGTGCGGAAATTTTGCTCGTCACATACTGCGTGTATGCTCCTATACAAAATTACCTTACTTCCTTGAACTTTACAAAAATAGTCAGCTTTCTGAAACTATTATAGTAAAATAATTTCTTACATAAATAAGAAGTATAATTCCTATTTAAGTTTAGAATAGCTATTATAAGAAATATACTTCATATAAAGGCAGATTTTGAATTTAATAGATTTAGGTCAGAAAATAAAAGAATTACGAAAAAGTAAAAATATTTCGCAAGCTCAATTAGAAGATTATTCAAATATAACAAAAAGAACTATCTCTAAAATAGAAAATGGCTTTATCGAAGAAGTGGGAATAAAAAAAGTTGAGACGATACTTGATTTATTAGGCTATGAATTTAATATACGATTAAAAGATAGACCAAAAACTTTGGAAGAGTTACAAGATGAAAGAAAATAATTTAAAAGTATTTATCAACAAAAATAGTTGCGGTAATTTATATAAAGAAGAAGATAAATTTATTTTCAATTATAAAGATGATGCACAAGAGATACTCTCTTTAACTATGCCAATAAGAGCCCAGTCTTGGTCTTCTAAAAAACTTCATCCAATATTTCAAATGAATTTACCAGAGGGTGCTCTGAAAGATGTAATACGAAATCATTTTGCTAAAATTAAAACAATGGATGAAATGGGTTTTTTAGAATTAATTGGTCCATATGTTCTAGGGAGAGTTAAGTATAATGAAATTTTAAAAGATAAAGAAACACTCCAATTAGATGAAATCTTACACAATAATAGTGAAGATTTATTTGAAGAGTTAGTTGAAAAGTTTGCAATCACATCTGGTGTTTCAGGAGTACAACCCAAACTACTTTTAACTGCACAAAACAAAACAACAATGAAGTTTGAACACTATATCGTGAAATCTTGGACAAATGAATATCCTCAATTGGCAATCAATGAATACTTTTGCATGAGAGCTATTCAAAATGCAAATTTACAAACAGAGGAATTTTATCTGTCAGAAGATTTATCAATGTTTGTATGTAAGAGATTTGATGTAAATGAAGATAATAGTTATTTGGGTTTTGAAGATATGTGTGTATTAACAGCTAGAGGTACAGAAGAAAAATATGATGGTTCTTATGAAGAGATTGTAAAAGTTATAAAAGAAGTGATACCAATAGAAAATAGAAAAGATACATTAAAAACTTTTTTTAAAGCACTTATTATGAACCATCTATTGCAAAATGGAGATGGACATTTAAAAAATTATGGAATACTTTATAATAAAGATTTTACAGATTCATATTTTGCACCTATTTATGATGTAATCACAACTACTGTTTACATAAAAAAAGATATACCAGCACTCAGATTATCAGATGGAAAATTGTGGTGGAAAAATAAAACCTATAAAAATTTTGCAAAAAATTCTTGTATGATAAATAATAAAGAGTATGAGGAAATACTATATGAATGTAAAGAAGCCATTATTAAAACAAAAAAAGAAATAGATAATTTTAAAACGGATAAAGAAGAAGTGAGGTTGTTTTTGGAGGAGTTGAAAGAGATATGGCTAGAAGAAATAAAATAGCTCTATAAATTTGTTTCTCACGTACTTTAGTTACGCACGAAATTTGCCTTTTGACTTTTTGTCAAAAGTTTTCTCCTGTTTCCCTACACAAAATTACCCCACTGCCTTGAACTTTTAAAAAATAGCCAATTTTCTAAAGCTATTTAATTAAGAACATTTTATTATTAATAATAAAAGTTTGTAACTGATATAATTATTTATTATTTAAAGAGGTTTATATTATGTGTGAAAATATCTATGTTGAAAAAGACGAAAGATTAATTGTAGGTTTTATTAACTCACATGGAGAGTTAGAATATACAGAATATGAAGCAAAAGATGGTGGAGTATTTGAACTTGATGAGTCAAAAGAATATACCAAAGAAGAATTAGAAGAGTTTCTTCTTGAAAATGTATAAGTAATTATATGATAACAGGTGTATATGAACAATTAATAAATAATTTAATCTCAAAAAAACTTAATAGTATAAAAGAAGAAGAATTTTATATAAAAACTTCAAAGATTGAGAAAAATGAAGCTTCACTTATTTTAACTCAGTACTTATCCAAAATTATACATTTTTCTCTAAATTCAATTAGTGGTGAAGATTCAATAGAAAATCAAATTCAGTTGATAAATAAAATTATATATTTACTTAAAAATGAAATTGAAAAACAAGATTTTACAGAAAACATTTTGGATATTAATACTTCTTTATTAACTGCAATACTTCCAAAAATTGACAGTAATATAGTTGATTTTGAAAAACATTTAAAAGAAATAACTCCTTATACAGGATTAACTCAAAGTGAATTATTTACAGGGAGCAATACTGGAATTTCCTTAGAAAGTGAATTAAGAAAGGAAATACTATCTTCTAATGAAATATATTTTTTAGTTTCCTTTATTAAATGGGCGGGAATAAGAATCTTTGAAAAAGAGTTACGAGAATTTACATCGCAAGGTAAAAAACTAAAGATAATCACAACTTCATACATGGGTGCAACAGATTTAAAAGCAGTTGAATTTTTATCCAGTTTGCCAAATACAGAAGTTAAGGTTTCATATAATACGGCAAATGAAAGGTTACATGCTAAATCATATCTCTTTTTTAGAGACACAGGATTTCATACTGGATATATTGGTTCTTCTAATATCTCAAAAAGTGCATTAACAAGTGGATTGGAATGGAATTTAAAAGTAACGACTTCTGAAATTTCTCATGTTATAGATAAATTCAAAAAAACTTTTGACACATACTGGGAAGATAAAGAGTTTGAAACATTTACAAAGGCACATATAACTAAATTACATCAAGCGCTTAACAGTAGTGGAATAAAAGACAAAAATATTGCTACTACTTATTTTGAGTTAAAACCTTTTCATTATCAAGAGGAAATTTTAGAGCAACTGGAAGCTCAACGAAAGATACATAATAAATTTAAAAATTTAATTGTAGCAGCTACAGGAACAGGAAAAACTGTTATAAGTGCGTTTGATTATAAAAGATTTAAAAATATAAATTCTAAAGCAAAATTACTTTTTGTAGCTCATAGAAAAGAGATATTAAAACAGGCATTAGCAACTTTTCGAGGAGTTTTAAGAGATAACAATTTTGGTGAGCTTTGGGTTGATGGGGAAACTGCAATATCAAATGAACACCTTTTTGTTTCTGTCCAAACTTTACAAAATAATATTGGTAATTTAAGTTTATCAAAAGAGTATTATGATTTTATTATTATTGATGAAGTTCATCATATCGCTGCAAATAGTTACAGACCTATATTAGAAAAATTTAATCCTAAAATTTTATTGGGATTAACAGCAACTCCTGAGAGAATGGATAATGAAAATATTTTATCGGATTTTTGTGATGTAATTGCATCTGAAATCAGACTTCCAGAGGCATTAAATAGGAAACTACTTTGCCCTTTTCAATATTTTGGAATAAGTGATAGTATAGATTTAAAAAATATTAAATGGCAAAATGGAAAGTATTCACCAACTGAATTGACAGAAGCTTACAATAAAGGAAATAGAGTTGGTGAAATTATTTCAAAATGTGAAGAATATTTAACAAATATTAATGAAGTTATAGCTCTGGGTTTTTGTGTATCAAAAGAACATGCAAAATTTATGAGTGAAAAATTTAATGAAGTGGGGTTAAAATCTAATTATTTAGTTAGTGGAGATACCTCTAGAGAAATAAGAGATAATATAAAAAGAAGTTTATTATCAAAAGAGATTAACTATCTGTTTGTTGTAGATATTTTTAATGAAGGAGTTGATATTCCTCAAATTGACACAATTTTATTTTTAAGACCAACTGAGAGTTTAACTGTCTTCTTACAACAATTGGGACGGGGATTAAGATTTTCAGATAACAAAGAGTGCTTAACAGTTCTAGATTTTGTTGGTAATGCAAGAGATGAATATGATTTTGAAGGTAAATTTAGAAGTATAATTGGAAAAACGAATAATTCTGTTAAAGAAGAGATAGAAAATGAATTTCCACATTTACCATTAGGTTGTTCAATAATATTAGAAAAGAAAGCTAAAGAACATATATTAAGTAATATTAAAAAAGCTACTATTTTAGGTAAAAACAAGTTAATAAACAAAATTATAAATTATAGAAATCATACTCATTTACCTCTAAATATTAGTAACTTTTTACAAATTAATCATATAGAGCCAGAAGTTATATATAAAAGAAGTAGTTTCTCTTCTTTATGCTTTGAGGCTGGAGTAATTAAAGATTATGATGACATAAATGAAATTGAGTTTACACGAACAATATTAAAAAAGTGGTTACTATCGAATTCATTAAGTTATTTTGAGTTTATAAAAGAATTGATAGAGAATAATTTTGACTTATCAAGTTTAGAATCTGAAAATCAAAAATTAATGTTAATGATGTTTTATTATGATTTTTGGCAAAAACCAAATTTATTCAATAATTTAGAAGAATCAATAAAAGAAATTTCACTTAATGAAGTACTAATAAAAGAAATGAAAGAGATTATTGAAATTTTAATTAGTAAAATAAATTATTTAGAGAAAGATATAGTACTTCCATATAATGTTCCTATTAAACTTCATTCGAGATATACAAGAGAACAAATATTATCTGCATTTGGATTAAATACACTTACTAAGCAATATAGCAGTAGAGAAGGTGTATTAAATATAAAAGAAAAAAATACTGAACTGTTATTTGTTACATTGGAAAAGACAGAAGACAAATACTCTCCTACAACAATGTATGATGATTATGCAATAAGTGAGAATCTTTTTCATTGGCAATCACAAAATTCAACAAAACCTGATTCTCCTAAAGGAAAATCATATATAAATCATGAAAAAGAAGGTAAAAATATAATCTTATTTGTAAGAGAATCTAATCATGATAAAAACAAGAATACAATGACATATATTTGTTTAGGAAAAGTTTTTTATAAATCACATTATGGAAGTCAGCCAATGAGTATAACTTGGGAATTAGAAGAAGAAATACCACCTTTTTTATGGTCAAGTATTGCAAAAATGGCAGTTGGGTAAATATAAAGAGTATTTGAAACAGTAAGAAATTAAATGTCTTTATTTTAAAATCCCAACATCTACAGAAGCCGAACGTTTATTTTTCTTTTTTCTAAATAAGATTGGTAACTGTCTGAGTGTTTAAAAGTTGCATGCTGGAGTGAAACGACTAAATTCCAGAATGGACAAAATGCAAGTTTTAATAAACGAGTTTTACCAATCAGAAAAGAAAAAAATAAGAAGTGAGGGAACCTTTGGCTTCGAAGCCGTTGGTGGCTTTTTGTTTTACTTTTTGCCACCAAAAAGTGAAGAAGCGGAGACCTTTAGGTCTTCAAGAGAGAGAAAAAACTATTTTGAAAATAAATAATTTGCTATAATACTCCCATGCACAAAAAATTACAAAAATATATAGAATCATACGATTTAATACAAAATACAAATACTTACGAACTAAAACCAAATGGAGGGATGATTGTTTTAATCAATCAAAATGTTAGTTGTGAAGTTCTTATTCAAGATGAACTTTTTATCTTGGATAGTTTTCAAGCTATGTTAATCAATGCTTATGAAGAATCTGTAAGTATAAAGTCAGATGAAGAGATTACTTTAGTGGCTGTTAGATTTATAGGTGCGGGGGCTTCTTTTTTTTATGAAGAGTTTATGGATGAGCTTATGCATCATGCTAAAGAACCTGTTTATTTGCAAAAAGATATTTTGAATACTTTTGATAATGTTGAAAAAGAGTTAGATGCTTATTTTCAAAATCGTTTTAAGCCTAGTAAATCTCAGTTTGGTGTTATGCGAATAATTGAATTAGTTGAAGAAAATTCTGGTGATTATGATATGGAAGAGGTGTTGCGAATAGCAAATGTACCTAGGAAAATCTTTGATAAGGTTTTTAGGTGGCATGTTGGACTTGCACTTAAAAATTATGCAAGTATTCGAAAAGAGATATTGCAATAGTTATTTAAAAACTTTTTTATACTGCTCAACTCTAAAATCAAAGGTTGTGTAGTTTGGATTTTCTTTTTTCATCTTTTTATAATATGCATTTGCTCCTATACTTCTATTTGCTGCGTTTGATGGGGAAGTTAGGCTTATGGTTTGAATAATTCTTTTATCATATTTAAACTGATGTTTTTTTGGTAGTTTTTCTGAGATTATTTCTAGGCTTATATTTTGTTCTTTTAGCACTTGTCTAAAGAAGTATTCTGGGGAGTTTTTGCATAATCCTCCTGTGAAAATTATAGTTTGGATATTTTTATGCTCTTTTACATAGCCTAAGATATCTCTTAATATTATTTCACTCATACCAATATCACTTGCATCTATTTTTTCTCTTTTGCAAGACTCTACAATATCGCAAATACCTATTTTATGTTTTAGTAAAAACTCTTTTCTTTTGCTTATCTCTTCTTTTGTATTTTCAAAGGTTAAGTTTAGATTGAAGATTTTATTCCATGCTTGCCAAAGTAAGTTATCCTTTGAACCATAACAAAAGTTTACATCTTTTTCTTTGAATTCATTTGTACAAAATCTTGGAGGTGGTAGAGTTCCTACTATGATTTTTTCTGTGTTATGATTTAAAAATGGTTCATATGGGTGAAAATGCTCAAACAAAAAAGACCTTTATGCTGTGATTTAACATGTATTTTATCAAATTTTATATACTATTTCCCCCTTGAATAAGGAATACAAATGATAAGTATAAAAAACTTGAATAAATACTTTGGTGATACACAAGTTTTAAATAATATTTCAATTGATATAAAAAAAGGTGAGATTTTTGCTATCGTAGGGCATAGTGGTGCTGGAAAATCTACTTTAATGAGATGTATAAATGGACTTGAAGATTATAGTGATGGTTCATTGCAAGTAAATGGTAAAGAGATAAAAGAGTTAGGTAAAGAAGAGTTAAGAGCATTTCGAAAAAATATCGGGATGATATTTCAACACTTTTCACTAATTCAGCGAAAAACTGTATTTGAAAATGTGGCTTTACCGATGCAACTTTGGGGGTATACTAAAGATGAAATTGCAAAAAAAGTAAAAGATTTATTAGCCCTTGTAGGCTTAGATGAAAAGCTTGATTCTTATCCAAGTGAATTAAGTGGTGGTCAAAAACAGCGAGTCGCTATTGCTAGGGCTTTGACTTTAGACCCTGATGTTTTACTTTCAGATGAAGCAACATCAGCACTTGACCCAAATACTACTACATCGATTTTGAATTTATTAAAAGAGATTAATGATAAACTAAATATCACAATAGTACTTGTAACACATGAAATGGAAGTTGTGAAACAAATAGCTCAAAGGGCTTTGTTATTAGAGCATGGAAATATTATCGGTTTTGATGATACGGAAGAGCTATTTTTAAAACCAGATGAACAAATGAAACACTTCTTAGGTGAAACTGAAGTTGTACCTAATGAAGGGGTAAATATAAAAATATATTTCCCAAAAGACAATGTCTTTCAATCCTTTATTACAAAGATGGCAAGAGAGCTAGATATGGATTTTGATATTGTTTGGGGGAAACTTGAAGAGATAAACACTCATATTGTGGGTAACATGGTTATAAATATAAAAGATGAACAAAAAGTCTCAGTAATCAATTATCTAAAAGAGCATGATATTATTTGGGAGGTGTTGTAATGAGTGAGATTTTATTACCAGCCCTAGTAGAGACTATTTATATGTCTTTGGTATCTACTTTTTTTGCAATTGTTATTGGCTTTATTTTAGCTATTATTTTAATCTTGACTTCAAGTGGTGGACTAAGAGAAAATCAAAAAATATATTCAATCTTAGATGTGATTATAAATACTTTGCGATCTTTTCCTTTCATTATTTTGATGATTGTGCTTTTTCCCTTGACAAAGTTTTTGATAGGAAAAAGTATAGGTACCACAGCTGCTATTATACCTTTGACAATAGGTGCTGCTCCTTTTATCGCAAGATTGATTGAGAGTGCTTTAAAAGAAGTTGATACAGGTGTTGTGGAAGCTGCAAAATCATTTGGGGCAAGTGATTGGCAAATAATATTTAAAGTCATGTGTGTGGAAGCTTTACCTTCAATAATTTCAGCTATTACTCTAACTTTAATTACAGTAATAGGATTTTCTGCAATGGCTGGAGCTGTTGGTGGTGGAGGATTGGGTGATGTTGCCATAAAATATGGATATTATAGGTTCCAAAGTGATACTATGATTTATACAGTTATTGTACTTATTGCCTTAGTTCAAGGTGTTCAAAGTTTGGGCGATTATTTATATAAAATTACAAAAAAATAAAATTTATAAAAGGAAAAAAATGATTAAAAATATTTTAAAATTTGCACTTTTGGGTGCTGTTGTATTTGGATTTGTAGCTTGTACAGATTCTAAAGAAGAAAAAGTAGAGAAAAAAACAGTTATTAAAGTTGGGGCTACTCCTGTACCTCATGCTGAGATTTTAGAGTTTGCTAAACCATTATTAAAAGCAAAAGGTTATGATTTACAAATTGTTGAATTTACTGATTATGTAACTCCTAATGTGGCAGTTGATGAGGGAGAATTAGATGCAAACTTTTTCCAACATTTACCATATTTAAAAGAGTTTAATAAAAATAAAAATACTCACCTAGTAAAAACAGTAAATGTACACTTAGAGCCAATGGGAATATATTCTAAAAAAATCAAATCTTTAGATGACTTAGAAGATGGTGCAACAATTGCAGTTCCAAATGACCCTACAAATGAAAGTAGAGCTTTAGATATGTTAGTAGAACAAGGTTTATTAACATTTAATGATGTTGATTTCAAAACTGTAGTTGATATAAAAACAAATCCAAAAAATCTTAAAATCAAAGAGATAGATGCTCCACAATTACCAAGAGTACTTGATGAAGTTGATGCTGCGATTATCAATACAAACTATGCATTACCAGCTGGATTAAATCCAATTCAAGATGCATTAGTACTTGAATCAATAGATTCTCCATATGCAAATATTGTAGTTGTAAAAGAGGGTAATGAAAACAAACTTTATATTAAAGCTTTAGATGAAGTTTTAAATTCAAAAGAAGTTAAAAAATTCATTACTGATAAATATAAAGGTTCTATAATACCTGCATTTTAGGTAGAAGTAAAAGACTTGCAAGCCAAGTCTTTTACATTTTAAGCATTAAACTCTATTGTAAATTTAGCTCCTAGATACTCTTTATCTTCATATGTAAAAGTGTGATTTTCAACTTTTATTTGACCTTCAAAATGTTTTACGATAATTTCTTCACTCATATATAAACCGATCCCTGTACCTATTGATTTATCTTTTGTAGTAAAATATGGTTCAAATATTTTATCTATTATGCTTTCTTTTATTCCTCCACCATTATCCATTATTTCGAAGATAATTTTAGTATCTTTTTTATAGGCATTTATAAAAATGAATTTATCTATTTCTGTTGATTTAGCAAGTTGATCTCTTGCATTATTTAAAAGGTTTATAAGTACTTGTAAAAACTCATTTTCAAAATTAACTATTGTTATGTCAGAGATATTTTTGATGACTTCTATATTTTCACTTTCATATCTTTTTTTTACAAGATTTAGAGTTTTTTTAACTACATGTGCTATTTTAAACTCTGTTTTTTCCCTACTTGGGGTATAGAAGTTTCTAAAATCTTCAATTGTATCAGATAAGTATTGAGTTGATTGTGTTATTTGTTCTAAAGTATTTATTAAAAACTCATCATCTAAATCGTCAATTGATTTTTTTAAAAGTAATCCAGAAGAAGCAGTACTAATGACACTTAATGGTTGTCTCCATTGGTGTGAAATATTTGCAGTCATTTCACCAATTGCTGCCATTTTTGACTGTTGGTATATTATTTCAGACTTTTCTTTTAATTCAGTAATATTCAAGGCCGAGCCATAAATCAATCCATTTTCTTGAAGAGTATTTGCAGACCAAGCAAGGGTTTTGTATGAACCATTTTTATGTTTGTACCTATTTTCGAAAAAAAGAAGATCGTGTCCTTCTTCAAGTTCTTTCATTGCTACAAGAGTCTTATCAATGTCATGGGGATGAACTAGACTTAGGTAGTTAGTATTTACAATTTCATCTGCTTTGTATCCTAAAATTTTCTCCCACCCTGAGTTTACTTGGAGGATATTTCCTTTAAAGTCAGCGATTAAAAATATATTAATAGGCAGTTCAAAAAACTTGCTAAAGTTTGTTTCTACATTTTTTAGTTTTTTTTCTAATTTTTCATTTAATTTTTCATTTTCATTTAAAGTAAGCATTAATTTTTTTCTTAATATAAAAAGGATTAATATAAAAAGAGCTAAAACTATGCCCCTATAATAAGTAAGATTATATGTATTTTTTCTATGTACTCTTATAAGATAGCTTTTTTCTTTTTTAATTATATTATTTAAACGGTTTAATGGAATACCTGTTCCTATAATCCAATCCATATTTTTATAAAGTTTTGCATAAGATAATTTTTTAGTTATCTCTGATGTATTTAATTGCTTGAAATAATACTCATAAAATATCTCTTTATATTTATTTATTCCGTTTAATGCCTCAAGATAGTGAAGATTACCTTTTATATCTGCTGTTTTTGTTGATAAGTAAGAACCTTCACTATCTTTTAGGTTTGGATTGATAGTTCTAATTGCAAAATTATCTCCACCATTGTAGTTAATGACTTTATATATCCATGTATATCTAGTCTTATCTTGAATATTATTGTAAAGATATTTTCTCATTTTAGTTATAAGTATTTTTCTATTTTTCTCATTTAGGCTTAAATTATAATTTGATTCTTTTTTTTGCTCATTTAGAAGATTATTATAGATTGTATCAATATATACAATAGTATTATTGACAGACTCTTTTAGTCTTTGTTTATATTCATTTTTTATGGAAGCTTCTAAGGTATTTAGTTGTTCATTTAAGAGGTTATTTTGATATTTTACATCTAAGTAAATGGATATGCTAAATAGTGCTAATATTAAAAGTATTGATGAAAATATTAAAATATTTAATTTATTTTTCATACTAAGCTCCATTTCATTTATTATATCAAATTATATTTCTTTTTACTAATGATTTTATATAAAAACTTATGTTAGAATATTTTCTTATTATGAAAAAGGTATAACTTGAAAGTAGGCGTATTTGATTCTGGAATTGGTGGTTTAACAGTGGTTAAAGCCATAACAGAAGTACTAAAAGGTGCTGAGATTTTTTATATTGCAGATACAAAGTTTGCACCATATGGAGAAAAATCAAAAGAGCAGATATTAAAACATAGTTTTGATATTGCAAATTATTTAGTTAAAACACACAATATTGATGCTTTAGTTGTTGCTTGTAATACTGCAACTTCAGCTGCAATCAAAGAGTTAAGAGAACACTTTCCAAATCTTATAGTCATAGGAACAGAGCCTGGAATAAAACCAGCAATTTCTTTAAGTAAAAATGGGAAAATAGGAATTTTAGCAACACCTGCAACTTTAAAGGGTGAAAAGTATCAATTACTTGTTGATAAGCTTTCAACTTCAAGTTCAAATATTACTTTACATGAACAAGCTTGTCCGGGGTTGGTTCAGCAAATTGAAAATGGTGATATTGAGACTGAAAAGACCTTTGAGATGTTGCAAAATTGGTTAAAGCCTATGGGAGAAGAGGGTGTTGATACTATAGTTTTAGGATGTACTCATTATCCTTTAGTTGGAAATGTAATAAAAAAAATAATGGGTGAAAATACAAATCTAATAGAAACAGGTTATGCTATAGCAAATAGATTAAAAGATTTATCTAAAAATTGTGGACATTTTAATGATGGTGTATTGAAAGTAAATGTATACTTCACTTCAGAAATAAATGAGACAATGATAAGTAAAATATTAAATTCATGGAATAATGGTGGGAAAATAGTGGTAAGGAATATAAATGAGTGAGAACCAAAATTCACAAAAAAGAGTTTTAGCCTTAAAATATAGACCAAAGAGATTTGAAGATTTAGTTGGTCAAGGAACAGTTTCTCAAACACTATCATTAGCGTTAGACTCAAATAGATTATCACATGCATATTTATTTTCAGGGCTTAGAGGTAGTGGAAAAACTTCGACTGCAAGAATTATGGCAAAAGCTCTGTTGTGTTCAAATGGTCCTACTTCAAAACCTTGTGAAGTATGTGAGAACTGTGTGAGTGCAAATACTAATCGTCACTTAGATATTATAGAAATGGATGCTGCTAGTAATAGGGGTATTGATGATATTAAAGATTTAATTGAACATACTAAATATAAACCAAGCAGTGCCAGATTTAAAGTGTTTATTATCGATGAGGTTCATATGCTTACAACTCAAGCATTTAATGCTCTATTAAAAACACTTGAAGAACCTCCAGGATTTGTAAAATTTATTTTAGCAACTACTGATCCTTTAAAATTACCAGCAACTATTTTAAGTAGAACTCAACACTTTAGATTTAAAAAAATCTCTCAAAAAGATGTAATGAATCACTTAACTCACATTTTAAATGAAGAAGAAATAGAGTTTGAAACAGAAGCTTTAGAAATCGTTTCAAGAAGTGGACAAGGAAGTTTAAGAGATACTCTTACTTTACTTGACCAAGCAATTATTTTTGCTAAAGGGAAAGTTACTACAACAGCTGTTGTTGATATGTTAGGACTTATTGACCCAGAGTTTTTAGATAAACTTTTTGATGTGGTTTTATCTTGTGGAGATATAACTCCTATAGTTGAAACACTTGAAGAGTATGAAGCTGGTTCTGTTTGTGATGAGATGACAATTTATTTAAAAAACAAAATGCTATATGGAAAAGACCCAAAATTTAATATCTTTTTATATGATAGATTTTTTAGAATTTTAGGGGATGCTAAACATCTTTTATCACTAAATTCTGATCCAACATTTGTATTGATTTTAACACTATCAAAAATGAGTGAAGCTACAAATTTAAAAACATTGGACGAAATCATTGATGAAGTACAAGCTTCTCCTATAAAAGAGCAAGCTAGTTTAACAAATGCAAATAAAATGACAAGTGCAGTTAATGAAAAAGTAGTATTACAACATGCAAAAGAAGAATTGCCAAATACCCAAACACAAGTACCAGTAGCAAAAGAAGTTTTAGAAACTCCAAAAGAGCAAATTGTACAAGCTATTGAAGAAGTACAAGTAGAAGTTCAAAACCCACAAGAAGTAATAGACCCAAATGTTGAGTTATATGGTGAACTTACAAAAAAAGTTTATGAGAGAAATCATGACTTGGGAGAGTGTTTTGAAAAAAACTTTATTTTTGAAAGTTTTGAAAACAATATTTTAAAAATAGTATCTTATGCCCAAGATGATGATAGAAAATTTTTATATAAATATTTTGGTATTATTAAAACCTTTGCAAAAGATGTCTTTGGTATGAATATTGATTTAGAGTTTAAAAAAGGTGAGATTCCAGAGCAAAAAAAAAATGATGTAATTCCCAAAAAAGTAGAAACAAACACTCCTGATATAAGTGATGAAGATGTTAATTTAGACTATGAAAATGATGAAGAACAAGAAGAAATAGGCTCTATGGTAGAAGATGTGGGAATGGGTGCAGGATGTGTTGGAAGTATGCATGATACGGTTGATCCTAAACCTTCACAAAGAGAGCTTCAAATGGAAGATTTACTAAATTCTTCTATGTTAAATAAAGCCAAAGAGTTATTTGATATAAAAAAAATAACAGTAAAAACAAAAATATAAATTTTAGGAGGTATTATGAATTATAAAAAATTAATATGTATTTTTTCTATTATGACTATTAGTTTAAGTGCTGCAAATTTTGATAATGATGTTATAAGTTTTGAGAAAAAAAGACTTTCAAATAATGCAAGAGTAGAGATAAAAGATATACAAATAAGTATGAAAAAACAGATGCCAGAACCAATGACAAATTGGTATGGTTTTATTATACAAATAAAAGCAAAAGTAAAAGACAAAGAAATCAATGCAAAAGATATAATCTTTTCAAATGGAGAAATTGTAGCTCCTGAGTTGATAAATTTGAAAACTGGAGCATCTTATAAAGATTTATTACAACCAAAACTTGATGCAAGCTATTATCAAGAAGACCATTTAATTGCAGGAAATGCAAAGGCAAAAGATAAAATAGTAGTTTTTTCTGATCCTTTATGTCCTTTTTGTATAGAGACTCTTCCAGGATTGATTGAGCATGTAAAAGATAATAAAGATGAAATAGCACTTTATTATTATAACTTTCCTCTTTTAAGAGTTCATCCAGCATCTGCTACTATGGTAAAAGCTATTGATGTAGCAAAACAAATGGGTAAAAAAGATGTTGAGAAAAAAGTTTATACTACAAATTGGGAAAAATATTTTCCTGTAAGTTCAAAAGATGAAGATAAGATATTAAGTGCCTTTAATAAAGAGTTTAAAACAAATATTACAAAAGAGCAAATAAATTCTACAGAAGTGATGGCAAGAGTTTTAGATGATGTAAAAATGGGTGATGATGTTATGGTAAAAGGAACTCCAACTATTTTTGTAAATGGTGAAAAAGATGACAGTAAATTAAAATATGAGACTTTAGGAAGTAAATAATGAAGAAAATTGTAATAGCAACTAGAAAGAGTAAATTAGCACTTTGGCAAAGTGAATATATCAAAGCAGAGCTTTTAAAACACTATCCAGACATGGTTATAGAACTAAAAACATTTTCAACAAAAGCTGATAAGATATTAGATGTTCCCTTAGCAAAAATAGGAGGAAAAGGACTTTTTACAAAAGAGTTAGAAATAGCACTTGAAAACAAAGAAGCAGATATTGCAGTGCACTCTTTAAAAGATGTTCCAGTTGAGTTTGAGGAAGGATTTGTATTAGCAGCGCTTACAAAAAGATTTGACCCAAGAGATGCTTTTTTAAGTGAAAAATATGCAAGTATTAGTGAACTACCAAATGGTGCAATAATAGGAACTACAAGTTTAAGACGAAGAATGGAGCTAAAACTTTTAAGACCAGATATTGAACTTAAAGATTTAAGAGGAAATATAAATACAAGAATCGCAAAACTAAAAGCTGGTGAATATGATGCTATTATTTTAGCAGCAACTGGTGTACAAAAACTTCAAATAGAAGATGAAGTAAGATATTTTACTCCTATTTCTATTGATGAGATGATTCCATCTATGGGACAAGCAACTTTAGGAATAGAGACATTGGATAATCCAGAATTAATAGAGTTATTGTCAGTTTTACATGATAAAAATGCAGAAATCGAATCAACTATTGAAAGAAGTTTTGTGCATACTTTAGAAGGTGGTTGCCAAGTTCCTATTGGAGTAAAAGCAACTATTTTAGATGAAAATTCTGTAGATGTAAGAGCAATAGTTGGAATGCCAGATGGTAGTGAATATGTTCAAGAAGATATAGTTATTAATATTGATGATTATAAAACTGCAGGACAAGCACTAGCTCAAACTTTTATTGACCAAGGTGCTAAAGAATTACTAGAAAGAGCCGAAAAGGTAGCATTTAAATAGCATTTTGAGGGGCTTTTTGTCCCTCATGTTGATAAACTTCTCACTTTATTTTAATTCCCTCTTCAAAGACTAAATTTTACTAGATTTTTTTTACTGCTTTATGTATGATAGTATATTATTTGTGAATATAAATAGTTCAAAATCATAATTTATAAGGAGTAAAGATGAGAATTGATGTAAAAAATGTAGCATTTTGTCTAGTTGATGTTCAAGAAAGACTTTATCCACATATGACAAATAAAGATGAGATAGAAAAGAATCTACTAACTTTAGTAAAAGGTTTACAGCTCCATGAAGTTCCATTTATAATAAATGAACAATATAAAAAAGGTATTGGAGAGACTATTCCAAGTCTTAGAGAGCTAGTTGATGATTATCCACACTTTGAAAAGACGACTTTCTCTTGTTGTAAAAATGAAGAGACAATGGTTGCCATTAATACTTTGGGTAAAAAACAAATCATTGTTGCAGGAATAGAGACTCATGTTTGTGTTCTTCAAACTTGTATTGACTTATTACAAGCTGGATACAAAGTAATTCTAGTGACTGATTGTGTTACTTCAAGAAAACAAAATGATACAGATGTGGCAATTACAAGACTTGTTCAAGCAGGTGTGATTCCAACTACTTATGAGTCACTTTTATTTGAACTAACAGTAAATGCAAAACATCCACAATTTAAAGGTATCTCTGCTTTAGTAAAATAGTAAAACACTTTTTAAGTGTTTTACCAATTTATCTCTTTTTTTCCCAACGATTCTAATATCTCATTTGTTTTACTAAAGTGTTTACATCCAAAAAATCCTCTATATGATGATAAAGGGCTAGGGTGGGGTGCTGTTAGTACATAGTGTTTATTATCCTCTATTAATTTTGTTTTTGCAATAGCAGGAGCTCCCCATAATATGAAGATTATATCTTCACAGTTTGCTGAGATATGTTTAATGATATTATCTGTAAATATTTCCCAACCTAATTTATGATGTGATTTTGGCTTTGATTCTTCTACTGTTAGAATAGTATTTAATAATAGTACTCCTTGTTCTGCCCAAGGTGTTAAATCTCCATCAAGACATGAAGAATCTTTATTTATATCATCTTTTATCTCTTTTAGGATATTTACCATTGAGGGTGGATTTTTTATCTCTTTTGGAGTTGAAAATGCTAAACCTTGGGCTTGACCTGCTCCATGGTATGGATCTTGTCCAAGAATTACAACTTTTAATTCATCTAAAGGAGTTGTATCAAAAGCTTTATATATATTCTTTTTATCTGGAAATACTGTTGTATTTTCATATAAATGATTGATACTATTTTCTAGTTTTTGGAAATATTCTTGCTCTTTTTGTTTATTAATAACATCTTGCCAAGTTTTCATAATAAGCCTTTTTTTATAAAAAAAGTATTATTACCAAAATTATTGTAAAACTTGTTTAATACTTTACCATGGACCTTGAAATCTTAATTCCTTTGAGTTGAAGTTCTTTTGGTGTTTTGTAACTCTTCCTTGAACTCTTCTTCTCCATCTGTCATAGGCTTTTTTAGAAATTAGTTTTCGCATTTTATTTTTTAGTTGATTTTCTGTTATTCCATACTGTTTTTTAATAACATCAAAAGTAACTCTATCTTGCCAAGCCATTTCTATTAGTCTATTTTCATCAAACTCTTGAAGTTCTGTATCTACAATGTCTTTTTTTGGTTTTAATTGTTTTTTATAATTCATAAAATAAGTCTATCAGTAAAAAAGGTTTTTTTGTATAAATTTTTTATATATTTAATAGGTATTGTAAGTTTGAAATAAAAAAAGGGACTAGAACTATTCTAGTCCCTTTGAGAATTAAGAAGTATATTATTCTCCCATAGTTCCTGCAGGAACGAAAACATTACCTTCCATTATAATTCTTGCACTTCTGCTCATACTCGCTTTTTCAACTTTGTATTTACCATCTTTGTTAGTTAAAGATGCTCCTACTTTTAAAGTTCCAGATGGGTGTCCAAAGTTTACAGCATCTTTCTCTCCTCCACCAGCAGCAAGGTTTACTAAAGTACCCGGAACGCAAGCCGCAACTCCAATGGCAACTGAAGCAGTTCCCATCATAGCATGGTGTAATTGTTGCATAGATAAAGCTCTAACATGCAGATCAAGTTCATTTGCTTTTATTGTTTTTCCAGTAGATGTTGTAAAATCAGATGGTGGTGCAACAAAGGCAACTTTTGGTACATGTTGTTGAGTTTCTGCATCTTTAGCATCTTTCATAAGTCCCATTTTCATAGCACCTGCTATTCTAATTGTCTCAAATCTTTTTAATGCCTCAACATCAGAGTTAATATCTCCTTGAAGTTCAGTTCCCGTGTAACCAATCTCATTAGCATTTAAGAAAATTGTAGGAATACCAGCTGTTATCATAGTAGCTTTAAAAGTACCAACACCTGGAACTTCTAAATCATCTACTAAGTTACCAGTTGGAAATAACTCTTCACTTGGGTCAACAGGTTCAACAAACTCTAATTTAATCTCTTCAGCTGGAAAAGTAACCCCATCGATTTCATAATCACCTATTTCTTTAACCATTCCATCTGCCATTGTTACATAACAAAGTATAGTTTTTTTGATATTTGCTTGCCAAATTTTTACACAACAAACACCATCTTGAGGAACATTATCAACTAAACCCTCTTTTATAGCAAAAGGACCAACTGCACTTGATAAGTTTCCACAGTTTCCACTCCAATCCATAAAATCTTTATCAATAGCAACTTGACCAAAGTAATAATCAACATCATGATTAGGAACTTCACTTTTTCCAACTATTACAGTTTTTGAGGTACTTGATGTTGCTCCACCCATACCATCTATTTGTTTTTTATAGGCATCAGGCGAACCAACTATTCTTTGAAGAAGTCTATTTTTTGCTTCTTGATTTTCTTGAGCCTGTGCAGGTAAATCAGTTATATTAAAAAATGTTCCTTTAGAAGTTCCACCTCTCATATATGTTGCTCTTACTTTAAATTGTGGTTGGTAAGCCATTTAATTTCCTTTATTAAGTTTAAAATATTTATTAAAAAATCTTTTGATTAATTAATAAATATTTTAAGGGCAAATGCCCTTAAAATAGAAGAGTTTATCTAAGGTTTATTTACCTTCTGCAATAACATCTTTAGCAAATTTTTGTAAAATACCACCATTAGTGTAAACATCAACTTCAGCACTTGTATCAAGTCTACATAAAACAGGGAATTTAATAACTTCACCATTTTCTCTAGTCATTACAACTGTTAAATCACATCTTGGAGTAATCTCACCAACGATGTCAAAAGTTTCAGTTCCATCGATATTATAAGTGTGTCTAGTCTCACCATCTTTGAATTGTAATGGTAATACACCCATACCAACTAAGTTAGTTCTATGAATTCTTTCAATTGATTCAGCAATTAAAACTTCAACACCTGCAAGTCTTACTCCTTTTGCAGCCCAGTCTCTTGATGACCCTTGACCATAATTAGTACCAGCAATGATGATTAGTGGTTGTTTTCTTTGAGTATAAGTCTCAATAGCTTCCCACATTCTTGACTCAGTACCTTCTGGCATAATTTTTGTCAATGAACCTTGCTTAACAGTTCCATCTTCATTTTTAACCATTTCATTAAATAGTTTTGGATTTGCCAATGTTGCTCTTGAAGCTGTATGATGATCCCCTCTATGTGTTGCATATGAGTTTAAATCTTCAACAGGTAATCCCATTTTTAAACAATATTCCCCAGAAGCACTAGTTGGTAAAATCGCATTTGAAGGCGATAAGTGGTCTGTTGTAATATTATCAGGGAACACACCTAATGGTCTCATACCTTTAAGTGCTGGCATTTGCATATATTCATCTTCCCAATAAGGAGGTTTGTTGATATATGTAGATTTTGGATTCCATTTATAGAATGGATCAATTTTAATACTATCTAATAGTTCTCTTTTAAACATTGGTTCATAAATATTATTATACATTTCAGGTTTAACGCAAGATTTTTCAACAGCATTAATCTCTGCATCACTTGGCCATAAATCTTTTAATCTAATATCATTACCATCTTTATCTTTTCCTAATACATCATTTTCAATATCAAATCTAATTGTTCCTGCTAATGCATATGCAATAACAAGTGCAGGTGAAGCCAAAAATGCTTCTTTTACATATGGGTGGATTCTTCCATCAAAGTTTCTATTTCCTGATAATACAGCAGTAGTGTAAATATCATTATATACAACTTCTTTTTGAATAGTTGGGTCTAAAGCTCCACTCATACCATTACAAGTAGTACAGGCAAATCCAACAACACCAAATCCTAATTTTTCCATTTCAGATAATAATCCAGCTTCTTTTAAATAAACTTCGATTACTTTTGAACCTGGTGCCAATGAAGATTTAACCCATGGTTTTCTTGTAAGTCCTAGTTCATTTGCTTTTTTAGCAAGTAATCCAGCCGCGATAACATTTCTTGGATTTGAAGTATTAGTACATGAAGTAATTGCAGCAATTAAGATACCACCATCAGGGATTTTATCACCATCTTGTTTCCACTCTTTTACAATACCTTCAGCTCTTAAAGTTGAAGTTGGTACTAATTTATGTGGTTTAGAAGGACCAGCTAAAGATCTTGAAACTTTTGATAAATCAAATTCTATTGTTCTTGCATATGTAGCATTGTCAAATTGGTCTGCCCATAATCCATTTGCTTTTGCATAAGCTTCCACAAGTTTAACTTGAGCAGCATCTCTACCTGTTACTGTTAAGTAATCAATAGTTTGTTCATCAATAGCAAAGATACCAGCACTTGCACCATATTCAGGAGTCATATTAGCAATTGTTGCTCTATCCCCTAAGTTTAAGTACTGAACACCTGAACCAAAGAACTCTAAATAAGCAGAAATAACATTGTTTTCTCTTAAGAATGAAGTCATAGCAAGTGCAATATCAGTTGCTGTAATTCCTTCAGCTCTAACACCTGTAATTTCTACACCAATGATTTCTGGAACTCTCATATAAGATGGATTTCCAAGCATTACATTTTCAGCTTCTAATCCACCAACACCAACAGCAATTACACCAAGTGCATCCACATGAGGAGTGTGTGAATCAGTTCCTACAAGTGTATCTGGAGATGCTATTCCATCAATATTGTGTACAACTGGAGACATTTTTTCAAGGTTGATTTGGTGCATGATACCATTACCTGGAGGAATAACATCAACATTATTAAATGCTTCTTTAGTCCAGTTAATAAAGTGAAATCTATCTGCATTTCTTCTATCTTCAATATCTCTATTTTTTTGGAATGCATCTGGATCAAATCCACCACATTCAACTGCTAGTGAGTGGTCAACGATTAATTGAGTTGGAACTACTGGATTTACTTTATCAGGGTTCCCACCTTTTGATGCAACTGCTTCTCTAAGACCTGCTAGGTCAACAAAAGCTGTAAGTCCTAAGATATCATGACAGATAACTCTTGAAGGAAACCAAGGGAAATCTTTGTCAGTTCTTTTTTCAATAAGTTGAATAAGTGAATCTTTTAAATCAGCACTTGGACACTTTCTAATTAGGTTTTCTGCTAATACTCTTGAAGTATAGTTTAGTTTCTCAAAAGAACCAGGAGTTATATCTTCTACAGCTGCTCTTACATCATAATAGCTTGTATCGAAACCTTCTAGTTTTTTAAGATATTTATCATTTGTCATTTTTATATCCATTTTGTTTGAATTTAAAAGGATAAGCGGAGGCTTATCCTTTTAGTGTTTGCCAAAGGTGGCACTAGAATATTTTTAAGTTTTATCTTTCTTCTAAAGGAACAAATTTTAAACCTTCAGGTCCTGTATAATGAGCTGATGGTCTTATAATTTTCCCATCTTCTCTTTGTTCAATTGCATGTGCTCCCCATCCAGTAACTCTTGAGATAATGAAAATTGGAGTAAACATATCTGTTGGAATTCCCATTTGGTTATAAGAAACTGCTGAGAACCAGTCAAGATTTGGGAACATTTTCTTTTGTTCCCACATAACAGATTCAATTCTTTCAGCAACATCGTACATTAACATGTCGTTATTTTCTTTAGATAAATCTTCAGCAACTTTTTTGATAACAACATTTCTAGGATCACTTGTTGTATATACAGGATGTCCAAATCCGATGATAATCTCTTTTCTTGCCATTCTTTCTTTGATATCTTTTTCTGCTTCATCAGCTGAAGAATATCTCTCTTGAATTCTAAATGCAACTTCATTTGCTCCACCATGTTTAGGACCTCTTAAAGCTCCAATTGCACCAGTGATACATGAGAATATATCTGAGTTTGTTCCAGAAATAACTCTTGAAGTAAATGTTGAAGCATTGAATTCATGCTCAGCATATAAAATCAAAGATACATGCATAGCTTTTACCCAAGATTCTCTTGGCTTTTCACCATGTAATAGGTGTAAGAAGTGACCACCAATAGTATCATCATCAGTTACAACATCAATTCTTTTTCCGTTGTATGCATAGTGATACCAATAACATAATATAGAAGGAAAACAAGACATTAATTTATCAATAATATTTTGTGCTTCTGCTTTTGGATGAGACTCATCTTCAGACATAATTGCTCCAAGAACTGAACAACCTGTTCTCATAACATCCATTGGGTGAGCAGTTTTTGGTAATTGCTCTAAAGCAATTTTAACACCAGCTGGAATATCTCTCATACCTTGTAATTTTTCTTTATAAGCTTTTAATTCTGCTTTATTTGGTAGTTTTTCATGTACTATTAAATATGCAATTTCTTCAAATTGAGCTTGATTTGCAAACTCTAAAATATCATACCCTCTATAATGTAAATCATTACCAGTTTTTCCAACTGTACATATAGCTGTATTTCCAGCTGCAGTCCCCGAAAGTGCAACTGATTTTTTTGGTTTAAATCCTGTAGTTGTAGTGCTCATATTGTCTCCTTTTGTTTTTGTTATCTATAATATTTTGGCAAATCTAAATTATTTAGATTTACCTTTTGCAAATAATGAATCCATTTTTTGCTCATAATCGTGATACCCCAACATTTCGTATAATTCCATTCTTGTTTGCATGATCTCTAAAGTACCTTCTTGAGTACCTTTTTCTCTTAAATCTTGATATACAGTTAAAGCAGCTTTATTCATTGCTCTAAATGCTGATAATGGATAAAGTACCATAGAAATACCAACTGATCCCAACTCTTCTGTTGTAAACATAGGAGTTGCCCCAAATTCAGTGATATTTGCTAATACTGGCACTTTAATAACATCTGTAAATTCTTTGTACTCTTTTAGTGTATGAATAGCTTCTGCAAAAATCATATCAGCCCCCGCTTCAACATATGCTTTTGCTCTATCAATTGCTGCTTGTTGCCCTTCACTTGCGTGTGCATCAGTTCTTGCCATAATTACAAACTCAGGATCAGTTTTTGCATCAACTGCAGCTCTGATTCTGTCACACATTTCTTCAGTACTTACAAGTTCTTTATTTGGTCTATGTCCACATCTTTTTGCAGCAACTTGATCTTCGATATGAATACCAGCAGCTCCTGCTTTTGTCATCTCTTTAACTGTTCTTGCTATATTAAAAGCATGTCCCCAACCTGTATCAGCATCAACTAATAAAGGAGTATCAACAGCTGAAGTGATTCTTCTAATATCAATACAAACATCTTCTAACATAGTCATACCCAAATCTGGTAAACCATAACTTGAATTTGCAACTCCCGCTCCTGAAAGATATAGTGCTTTATATCCAACTTTTGTAGCTTGTAATGCTGAGTAAGCGTTTACAGCTCCAACAATTTGTAGTGGTGTCTCTTCTTTAAGAGCATCTCTAAATCTTTTTCCTGCGCTCATGTAAATCCTTTTAAAATTTTATATTGTTAGTATACCCCATAGTGAAATGTATGTATTGTATAATAGTTGAAAAGAAAAATACAAATTCTTTACATATAGAATTAGTTTGTACAATATTTGATTTTATGTATAAAAATGGTACAATTTTACAAGTAAAATGAAGAAAAGAGGAATAAATGTCTTATAGAACAAGCATAGATAAGCTAATAGAGATATACAAAAGATCAAATTTGAGTATATCAAAATTTGCATCATTAATTCAAAAAGATAGAAGAACAGTAACTTCTTGGGTTGATAGAGTAACAGATGTTGAACCATCAACAAGTGTAAAAGAAAAGATTTGTGCACTTTTTAGATACCCAGATTATATTTGGGAAGAGGCTTGTAATGAAGATGAATTTATAAAATCAATCACTCAAATTCCACAAAAAGAAGTAAGAATAATCGATGAAGATTATTGTGGAAGAATGAGATATATAATGGAAATAGAAGAGAATAGGAGATTTGTAATACAAGCACAGTTCCCAGGACCTATGTATAGAGATACAGCAGTAAAAAGAATATATAGAACCCAAACAAGTTCAGAAATAGAAGCACTTAAACAAAATAGAATAAATCAAATGCTCAGATATGACTATGATACTACAGAATGGTACTCTATAAAGTCTATACTCTCTTTTTGTTTTGCAAGTATTGGGAACTTTTATACAAAAGAAGAGAAGATAAAAATACTTGAACTTATTTATGAATTATTTAATAACAATTACAATAAAAAGTTATTTTTATTTGATTCATTTTCAAGAAAAATATATGGCATGGAGACAACTTATATCTCTATCAATGTTAAACAAAAAGTGTTATTTTTTAAATCTCCAATTGAGTCAGTTTTTATTGAAATAAGAAATAAAAATTTAGTGGAGCGTATGCATAAGTACTATTCATCTCCTATTGAAGCACCTTCTCATGTAAACTTTTTAGAATCAGTTAAAATTATAAAAATTTTACAAGATGCTTTAAAATATAATAATGATATAAAACAAGCATATGAAACCATAAATAGATTGACAGATTATGGTGAATTGTTTTATAATAATTTAAGCGTGGACTTACAAAAAGAAGTAAGTGACCCAAAATCTGGACAAAGAAGAAACTAAAATGAGTAGTAGAGATAAATTATTGGATGTAGCCTTTGATGAAATTTATCATAATGGCTATGCAGCAACTTCGGTTGATAAAATTTTAAAACAAGCAAATATGAATAAAGGAAGTATGTATCACTTCTTTAAATCAAAAAAAGAGTTAACTCTTGCAGTTATAAATGAAAGAATAAACCTTTATACTGAGACTAAGTATTCTACTCTTTTGAATTATGATGAGAATATAATAGATGAGATCATGTCTTTACTAAAACAAAGGGGTGGTTTTGATTTTAGATTGGGTTGCAAGCTTAATAATCTGGTTCAAGAACTCTCACCTAAAGATAAAGATTTTAAAGAAGCATTAGAAAAAGTCTATTTAAGATTTGAATCTATTATAAAAGATGCTTTGGATAAAGCTGTAAAAAATAAAGAGATTAATCATAATGATACAAGAGCTTTATCTATGTACATCGTTGCCTCAATTGAAGGATGCTTAGGAACTGCAAAAAAATCTCAAGATGGTCAAGTTTTCTATGATTGTCTTTCTCAACTTGATCTGTTTTTAAACTCACTAAAAAAATAATTTCAAAATGTCTTGACTAATTAGTCAAGACTTTGCTATACTTCTAATTGACTAAACAGTCAAGGAGAAAAAATGTTGTTAAAATTAAAATCTTTTATAGTTCCTTTATCATTTATTATGCTTTCAGGTGCGGGTTTTGTATTTATAAAAATGGGTTTATCTTATTCAAGCAGTATGGCTTTTTTAGAATTACGATATTTACTTGCATTTGTAGTTTTGCTCTTAGTTGCATTTATATTTAAAGCAAAGTTTCCAAAAAGTTTAAATGAAATATTTCATATAAGTGTTGCTGGGATTTTATCTGTGGGACTTTTTTCTATTGGCTGTTTTAATTCAATAGATTATGGATTGTCACCTGCACTTTGTTCTTTGATTATCTCTTTACAGCCCATTGTAGTTTCATTTTTTGCAATGAAGTTTTTAGGTGAAGAAGTAAGCAAAAGAGCATGGTTTGGATTAATACTTGGACTCATTGGAGTAGGGCTTGTTTTAGGGCTTGATGGAGAAATTAATAAAAATGAGTTAATAGGTTTTTTATTTGCAATATTGGGATTGTTTAGTATGAGTTTTGGGAATTTGTATCAAAAAAAATATTGTTCAAATATGAATTTGATTACAGGTGGAGTAATCCAAACATTTGCTTCTGCAATTATTGTTTTACCATTATTGTATTTTGAAGATATAAGAGTTGATTTTAGTGACGAATTTATAATTGCTTTAAGTTATATGTCTGTGATTGCTAGTATTGGAGTTATGTCTTTATTGTACTATATGATTAGACATGGTGAAGTATCAAAAGTATCTTCTTTATTTTATTTATTACCTGTAGCTTCTGCTCTTGTAGCTTATTTTGTATTGGATAAAAGTCTGGAGTTGAATGTATTTATTGGAATTATTATTGTTCTTATTGCCATGAATTTGATAAATAAAAAAGAACAATTTCAAGCTATAGTAAATAAAGGCTAAGTGTGAAATTTTATATACAAAAATCTATTTTGCCATTTTTTTTCATGTTTTTATATGGAAGTGGATTTATTTTTTGTGAATATGGTTTACAAAATGCATCTCCAATGGCATTTTTAGAAGTACGGTTTTTTATTGCTTTTTGTATCTTACTTTTGATTACGCTTATATTTAAAATACCAATGCCTAAAACTAAAAAAGAGTTTTTACATATATCCATTGCTGGAAGTTTAACTGTTGGGACATTTTCAATAGGAGGATTTTTAGCCGTTAGCTATGGTATCTCTGGGGCAACAAATGCTTTGATAATAGCCTTACAACCAATTGTTGTGACTGTTTTAGCCTTAAAATTATTAAATGAAGATATTAACATAAGAGTTTGGGCAGGACTAATAATAGGATTTGTAGGAGTAGGTTTTGTAGTTTTTTCAAAACTTGAAACTTCCTTTTCCTCTCTTGGTCTGTTTTGGTCTTTTATTTCACTTTTGGGGCTTAGTATTGGAAGTTTGTATCAAAAGAAGTATTGCTCTCATATGAATCTTTATTCTGGTGGTGCAATACAGACTTTTAGTTCCACAATTTTGGTTTTACCATTTTTATTTTTTGAAGATGCTCATATAAATTGGAATGTTGATTTTACTATTGCCTTACTTTATATGACAGTTGGAGTGAGTATTGGTGCCTTGTCACTTTTATATATTATGATAAAAAATGGAGAGGTTTCAAAGGTATCTTCGATTTTTTATTTGGTACCCGTTAGTGCTGCTATTGTTTCATATTTTTTATTGGGTGATAAAATAGAATTTAGCGAAATTATAGGAATATTTACTATAATAATTGGAATAGTATTAATAAATAAAAAGAAGAAAGGAATAAAATGAAAATAGTTATTTTAGATAGAGCAACATTAGGATCAGATATAAATATAGATATTTTTAAAGAGTTTGGGGAAGTTGTCTCTTATGATAAAACAAGTGCAAATGAATCAAAAGAGAGAACAAAAGATGCAGATATAGTTATTACAAATAAAGTAGTTTTAGGAAAAGAACAAATGGATGACTCTTCTATAAAACTTATATGTATAACAGCAACAGGAACGGATAATGTTGATTTAGAATATGCAAAAAGTAAAAATATAGAAGTAAAAAATGTAGCTGGATATTCTACTTCTAGTGTAGTTCAAGTTACTTTTGGGATGATATTTTATTTTATTCAAAAATTAAATCATTATCAAGATTCTCTTAATAATGGAAATTGGGGGAAAGTACCAGCTTTTAATGATGCAGATGATATCTTTTTTGAATTGGATAAAAAAAGAGTAGGGATTATAGGGTTTGGTGATATTGGAGTAGACTTAGCAAAAAAAGTAGAGGCTTTTGGTTGTGAAGTTGTTTATTATTCAACCAGTGGAAAAAATTCTAATTCAGACTACAAAAGAGTTGAATTAGACGAGCTTTTACAAAGCTGCGATATTATATCTGTCCATGCGCCTTTAAATGAAAATACAAGAAATTTATTGACTTATGAAAATATGAAAAATATAAAAGAGGGTGCTATTTTATTAAATTTTGGTCGTGGTGGAATTATAAATGAAAATGATTTAGCCAAAATTATAGATGAAGAAAAGATCTATTGTGGTATTGATGTATTTGCAAAAGAACCAATTGAGCGTACTAATCCATTATTAAAAGTTGTAAATAAAGAAAGACTACTTTTAACACCACATATTGGTTGGGGATCAAGTGAATCAAGAAATAGACTAATGAAAAAAGTTGCACAAAATATAAAAGATTTTTTAAATAAATAAAGGAGAGAAAATGAGTAAAGCATTGGTAATTATAGATATTCAAAATGATTATTTTGAAGGTGGAGCTTGTGAATTAGTAGGTGCCCAAGAGGCAAGTTTAAAAGCAAAAGAGTTATTAGAATATTTTAGAGAGAATAAAATGCCAGTATTTCATGTACAACATACAAGTTTATATGAAGGCGCAACATTCTTTTTACCAGATACATATGGAATGAAAATACACGAGAATTTAAAACCCCGTGAAGATGAGCCTATTATAGAAAAAAACTTTCCAAATAGTTTTTTAGATACATCTTTAGAATATGAGTTAAAAATACAAGAAATAAAAGAGTTAGTAATATGTGGAATGATGAGTCACATGTGTGTAGATGCTACAACTAGAGCTGCAAGTGATATGGGATATGGTTGTACAGTTGTGTATGATGCTTGTACAACAAGAGATTTAGAATTTTTAGAAGAAATTGTTCCTGCAAAATCAGTACATAACTCTTTTATGGCAGCACTTGAAGGTACTTATGCGAAAATGGTTTCTTGTGAGGAGATAGTTTCTAAGTAATTACAAGTAAATTTAAACCTATTTTTGTAGAATAAGAAAAAACATCGGATAGCTTATGATAAAAAAGATTTCTATACTGTTTCCTTTATGGGCAGTTTTATTTTCGTTTCTTGCATATTTACAGCCAAGTTTGGTAGTTGGATTTAAGAGTTGGATTATTCCACTTTTGATTCTTATTATGTTTTGTATGGGGATTACTTTAAAAATTGATGACTTTAAAAGAGTTTTTAAAAGACCAAAAATCATAGCATTGACTGTGGTATTGCAGTTTTTATTTATGCCTTTTTTTGCTTTTATAGTATCTAATGTATTTAATCTATCTGATGAACTACTTGTGGGAATGGTACTTGTAGGAGCAGTTTCTGGTGGAACTGCTTCAAATGTAATAGCATTTTTGGCAAAAGCTGATGTGGCACTTTCTATTACTATGACAATTGTATCAACTCTTTTATCAATAATCATCACTCCTTATTTGACACTTTTTTATGTGGGACAAACAGTTCCCGTACCAGCACTTAGTATGCTTCTTAGTATCCTAAAAATAGTATTTGTACCTGTTGTTGTAGGACTTATACTAAATCAACTTTTTAATAAATATATTGAAAAACGACATGATATTTTTGCCCTTTTATCTATTATTTCTATTGTATTTATTATAGGAATTATAATAGGTATAAATGAGAGTAAAATCTCTACTATTGCCTTATCTTTAATGTTAGCAATAGCTTGCCACAACCTTTTAGGTTTATTTACTGGTTATTATTTTGCGAAAATGTTTGGTTATGATAAAACTGTATGTAAAACAGTAGCCATAGAAGTTGGTATGCAAAACTCTGGCTTAGCTGTTGTTTTAGCTATGAAGTATTTTTCTGCTTTAAGCGCACTTCCTGGGGCAATATTCAGTATTTGGCATAATATCTCAGGTTCTATTCTTGCAGGTATTTGGTCAAAACAAGAACAATCATAAAATTAAAACAGTAGAAGTATTTATTTGTGTTTAAATTATTTTAATACTTTTTGAGTAGAATAACAAACTTTTTCAAAAGGATAATAATGATAAAAAAATTTACACTTCTTTTCCCTTTATGGGCGATATTAGCATCAATTTTTGCATATTATGAATCAAGTATGGTTGTTGATTTTAAAAGTTGGATAGTTCCTTTACTTGTTTTAATAATGTTTTGTATGGGAGTTACTTTAAAGGTTGAAGATTTTAAACGAGTTGTTAAAAAGCCTAAAATTATAGCTATGACAGTTGTTTTACAGTTTTTATTAATGCCACTAGCAGCTTTTGTTATTTCAAAAGCGTTTAATTTTTCAACAGAACTTTTAGTTGGAATGATATTAGTTGGGGCAGTTTCTGGGGGAACAGCATCAAATGTAATTTCTTATTTGGCAAAAGCAGATGTTGCTTTATCAATCACTATGACAATAGTTTCTACACTATTATCTATTGTAGTTACACCTTATTTAACCTTACTTTATGTTGGGCAAACTGTACCTGTGCCTGCTTTAAGTATGTTGTTAAGTATATTAAAAATAGTTTTAGCACCAGTTGTTTTAGGGGTTATTGTAAATTATATTTTCCATAAGTTTATTGATAAAAATAATGATATTTTTGCTGTTTTATCAATAGTTTCAATTGTTTTTATTATTGCAATAGTTGTTGGATTAAATCATTCAAGAATTGATACTATAGGGTTATATTTGTTAGTTGGAATTATGCTACATAATTTAACAGGATTAGTTGGTGGTTTCTATACAGCAAAACTATTTGGATATAGTAAAAAAGAGTGTAAAACTGTTGCGATTGAAGTGGGAATGCAAAATTCAGGTCTAGCAGTTGCCCTTGCTAGTAAGTATTTTACTCCTTTAAGTGCCTTACCAGGTGCTATCTTTAGTATTTGGCATAATATCTCAGGATCACTTATTGCTTCTTTTTGGTCAAAAGAAGAAAAAAATTAAAAATAGAATTTAATATTCTAATATGCCTAATCTTAATAGCCTAAGATTAGGCACAAAACTATCTTTAAATCTATTTTCCAAATAGATTATTTTCCTCTTTTTATTTTAGAAGTTATAGAATATAATAGCAATCTTGGAGTAGTTTTAATTTCTAAATCTTAATACAATTTTCACATAAAAGAGTTTGAAAGAGAGCAGATGAGTAATAGTACAAAAGATGATTATGTTCAAAGTGTATGTAGAGTAATTTTATATATTGAGCAAAACTATAATAGTGATTTAACCCTTGATGAGTTATCAAAGATTGCCAGCTTTTCTAAGTATCATTTTCACCGTATTTTTAAATCAATTGTTGGTGAGAGTATGGTTGATTATATTAGAAGAGTGAGACTTCAAAGTACTACTTTACAGTTTAAAACAAATCAGAAAATCACTCAAATAGCCATGAATAGTGGTTATGAAACCAATGCCTCTTTTTCAAAAGCTTTTAAAAAGCATTTTGGAATAACTCCCAAAGAGTTTGCAAAAAATGCAAAATTAAAAAGAGGAAATAAGATGTTAGAGCCAAAAATAGTAAAGCTAGAAGATATAGAGATCTTGTATGTAAGAAAAACAGGTGAATATACAAAATGTAGTATTGAAGCATGGGAAACTCTTATAAATTTTGTGGGAACAGAGTATTTTATAAGAGATGATGTAATGATGTTTGGAATAGGGCATGATAATCCACATATAACAGATGCAGACAAACTAAGATATGATGCTTGCCTTTCATGGGTGAATAAAACAATTCAACCAAAAGGTGAGAGTCAAAGTAAAATAATAGATGGTGGGAAATACGCTGTATTTTTACATAAGGGTGACTATAAAGAATTAATCAATACTTATGATGGAGTATCTGATTGGATTGTAGAAAGTGGTGTTGAATTAAGGGATTTGCCTATTGTTGAAAAGTATTTGAATAAGAATCCAATTACTTGTAAACCTGAGGATTTAAGAACAGAGATTTATATTCCTTTGGTATAGTGTAAATATTTATATTTGACTTCATAGAACATTTAGAATATAATTTTTACTATGAATACAAAAGATGAAATACTAAAAAACTTAACAGCGTTAAATGCAAAATATAAAAATAGTGGATTTAAAATATTTAGTTTATTTGGTTCGTACGCAAGAGGTAACCAAGATAGCTTTAGCGATATAGATTTGACTTATAGTATAGACCATGAACTATTTTTTAAGGATAATGCTTTTGCTAAACTTGCTAAGATTGAAGAGATTAAAAATGAACTTGAAAAAGAATTTCATACAAAAGTAGATTTGATTCCTTCTAATACAAAAAATATTCTTATTCAAAAATCTTTAAAAGAAGAACAAATTTTAGTATGAAAAATAGATTAGAATCAATTTTGTTAAAAATAGAAGATATAGAGTTTTTCATAGAACAAAAAAATGGAAAAATCATGTTAGCTTTAGAAGATAGAATTTTAAAACCTGCTATAAGAATGCAGATAATTTCTATTGCTGAACAGTTTAATAAATTAAAAGATGAAAATGAGTTTGAACTTTTAAGTAAAATTGATAAAAATGATTTAAAAGGTATAAATGCTGTAAGAAATTTTATAGCTCATGATTATGATAGTGTAGATGATGATATATTAGAGATAGTCTTAAGAGTGCATATTCCTAAATTGAAATCTCAAATTATAAATTTAACTAGATAATTTTTTTTAGAGACTTTATTAATATAAACAAATCTTTCTTGAAGACTTAGCAGTCTCCGCTTTCTCACTTTTTAGTTGTAAAAAGTAAGACAAAAAGCAACCAGACGAGTTGATGAAGGCGAAGCTCCCCTCCAGTTTTAAAATAAGTTTTCTGCCTTGCGGAACTCCTCGAAAAAGTGCATTTAGCACTTTTGTCTCCTCAAACAATCCTCAGGCTTTTCCGAAAATTATTTCAAAACTTCCGGCTTCATCAAAGTCTGGGAAAAAAGAAAGTTCAAACTATCACTTATAAATTTACTAACTAGAAGTTAGGAATCTAAACAAATCAAAAATGTAAATGTCATTAGAATATAATCTTTAATAAGTATCTTATCCTTGAAATCTTAAAACTAAACTTGTAGGATTAGGTATAAATTATCTATAAATTAACTAGTTATAAAAATATTTTTTTCATATACTTTTCATATAAAATAAAAGGAAAATATAATGAGTAAAGAAATAGAAAATAAAGTAGCTATAGTTACTGGTGCATCAAGAGGAATAGGAAAACAAGTCGCTATTCAATTTGGGAAATTAGGAATAAGCACAGTTATAAATTATAATTCAAATGAAAAAGAAGCACAAGAAGTAGTAAATGAGATTATTTTTGAGGGTGGAAAAGCTGTAGCTATACAAGCAGATATATCTAAACTTAGTGAACTAGAAAAACTTTTTGGGCAAACAATAAAAGCCTATGGAAAAGTGGATATTCTTGTCAATAATGCAGGATTGATGATAAATAATCTTATTGAAAATGTAAGTGAAGAGGAGTTTGATAAACACTTTGCCATTAATGTAAAAGGTACATATTTTGCTTGTCAACAAGCTATGAAACATATGGAAAATGGTGGAAAGATTATCAACTTCTCAACTTCTGTTACAGGTGCAATGTTTCCAGTATATAGTGTATATGCTGCTTCAAAAGGTGCAGTTGAACAAATCACAAGACAATTAGCAAAAGAGTTTGGAGTAAAAGGCATAAGCATAAATGCAATTGCACCAGGACCTGTGAAAACAGAGTTATTTATGAAAGGTAAATCTGAAGAGCAAATAGAAATGTTAAGTAAAATGAACTCTTTTACTAGACTGGGTGAGACAGAAGATATAGCAGATATGATTGAACTTTTAGTTAGTGATAAAGCTCATTGGATTACTGGACAAACTATAAAAGTAAATGGTGGGTTTATTTAAAGAAACATATCATAGAATATAGAAATAGGCAAGGAATTTTAAAATGAATACATTAGATGAATTTAAAAGTATAGTTCAAAAGTTACCTTTGGAAGAAGGTTTAAATGAAACAAATATCTCTTTTGTAAAAATTTTCAAATCTATAAATAGTAGAGAAGTACTTCATACAGTGTATGAGCCATCACTTTTTATCATCTTGCAAGGCTCAAAAACTGTAATGGTAGGAGATAAAATCTTTGAATATGATAGTTCATCATATTTTATCTCTTCTACTTTTTTAGCAGTATCCGGAAAAATTATCCAAGCAAGTCCCAAAGAGCCTTTTATATCTATACAAATACTCTTTTCTCAAGAGCAGATTTTCCAAGCCCTTGAGGAGTTTTCTATTAACTTAAATAAAGTAGATAGTACAAACTTTTCTGCTTCAACTTATTATTTAGATGATGATTTAAAGGATTCTATTTTAAGACTAGTAAAATTGAATCAAACACCAAAAGATATAGAGGTATTATCAAAAATATATCTTAAAGAGATACTTTACAGGCTCTTAGTATCAAATCAAAATATTGAGTTACAACAACTAGCTTTTATAGAGAGTAACTCATATAAAATCTCAAAGGCAATAAGCTTTATAAATCAAAATCTGCACGAAACATTTTTGATGAATGATATTGCAAAATCAGTAAATATGAGTATCTCTTCTTTTCACAAGTACTTTAAAACTATCACAGGTATTAGTCCACTTAAATACGTAAAAAAGCTCAAACTATTAGAAGCAAAACGATTGATGACGTTAGAAAATATGGATATAGAAGGAGCCGCTTTTTATGTGGGCTATCAAAGTACTTCTCAGTTTTCTAGGGAGTATTCAAGTTATTTTGGAATGGCACCGGATAAACACAAAAAGCTTTTGAAAACTGTTTAAATAAGAGTCCTAATAATGGTCTCTTATTTAATTTAAAAATCTGTACTAAAACTTAACTCCTTATTTTTTTCCAACTCTATTTCCACAGTATCTATTTTATTTTTTGCATAAGAGTATGAGTCTGAACCTAAAAATAGATGTAAAGGAGCTTCATCTAATAATGAAACTTCATAAATTGCTTTTGCTAATTTTTTAGGATTTCCTGGTTGATTTTGATTGATATTCTTTTGATGCATTGATATCATCTTTCTAGCTTCTTTATAATCTGAGATCTCATTTATTGGAGCTTTCATTGATGTAGATTCTAAAAAGTTGGTTTTAAAATAACCTGGATAAACTAGTGTTGCATTTATACCAAACTCTTCTATATCAGCTTTTAATCCCTCTGTAAGTCCAGCAACAGCAAATTTAGTAGAACAATAAATACTAGAACCAGGAAAAGTACCAATAAATCCACCAATACTTGAAATATTGAAAATATGTCCACTTCTTTGTCTTCTCATTATTGGTAAAACTGCACTTAATACATTGATTAATCCAAAAACATTTATATTAAAATTGTCTTCTATTTCTCTTTCACTAAGCTCTTCTATAGTACCAAACAATCCATATCCTGCATTATTTATAAGGACATCAATCTTATCAAATCTTTCAATTACTTGATTAATTGTAGTTTCAATATTTTTTCTATTTGATAAATTAATTTCTAAAGGTAAAAAGTCGACATTTGTACTTAATGAAGTATCTATTTTACTAATATCTCTTGTTGTTCCTGCAACTATGTGCCCTTCCTCTAAAAAGTACTTTGCCATCTCATAGCCTAAGCCTTGAGAAACTCCTGTTATAAAATAAATTTTTTTATTCATTAGTTTTTTCCTTAATATGTATTTTAAATATTGAAATGAGTATATTTAATCTATGAACATATGTAAATACTTATTTCTATTGAATTACTGCACAATTCTATGAAGACAAATTGAATTTTATTATAAAGATTTTTCTTGAAGAGGTAAACCTCTTCGCTCTTCTTACTTTTGTGTTGACGAAAAGTAAGCAAAAGCAACTACGGCTCGTATAATAAAATTAATGGAGATATAGATAATATATTTTCATGGAGTTTGTTAAATGATATATCGAACTACGGCGAAAGAGATTAAAAAATAATCATCTTGATTTGAAGTCAGATAGTCATATTAAAAGTTTGAGTGGCAACAAGAACAGTAATAATCTAGTTCGAATTTACGAGTCCGAAATATGTATGACAAATCAGGTAGGGGAAATCCTACCCTAACGAACTCTTTATTCTAAAATAAAGGTTCCAGATATGTATTCTATCGGATTAGATATTAGTAAGTCAACAATCAATGTGTATGTTCCATATAATGATTTAGATTTGGTTATTGAGAATAATATAAAATCATTAAAAAGTTTGTATTCTAAGTTAAAGAAACAATATAAAAAAGATATCGATAAATTAGTATTTGTTTATGAACCAACAGGGAATTATTCTTCTGTTATAAAAAAGTTTGCAGCAAATAAAAATATTAAATGCTTTATAGTAAATCCTAAACAAAGTTCAAATTTTAGTAAAGCCATAGGACAAAGAAATAAGAATGATGTAAATGATGCCAGAATGTTATCACAAATGATAGTAACAGCCTCAAAGGAACAAATTAAAGTACCAGTAATAAAACAAGAAATAGAAGAGATAAAAGAGTTAATAACTTACTATCAATTTTTAATTAAACAAAAATCACAAAATAAAAATCATTTGGAATCTTTAATTGCAAAAGATGGTATAAGTAAATTAATACAAAGAATAAAAAAAGAGATAAAGCTTTTAGAACAAAAAGAAAAAGAGATACTGCTTGAAATAAAAAAAGTAATAGCAAAAGATGAAAAACTTCAAGAAGCATTTATTAATATACAAAGTATAAAAAGTGTAGGAGAAGTATCAGCAATAGTATTATTGCATCATTTTATACAATATTCTAATGCAAACCAAAAAGAGATAATATCCCTAGCAGGATTAGATCCAATAGAAAAAACATCTGGAACATCAATAAAAAGTAAAACAAGAATATCAAAAGCTGGTTCAAAACTATGTAGAAGTGTATTATTTATGGCAAGTCTAAATGCAACACAATATAATGAAGAATTAAAAAGGTTTTATAATAGATTAAAAGAGAATGGTAAACATACCACTGTAGCACAAATAGCAGTTATGAGAAAAATAGTAGTAATCGCACATAGTATTTATAAAAATAACGAAAAATATGATGAAGAAAGATATAAAAGATATTTATGAAAATTCTAATATTTTTATTGAGAGCGTTTAAAATTCCGTGTCAGTCACCAATAGTTACATAA